>ERZ869909.152-NODE-152-length-104429-cov-7.637487_pt1 | contig 104429 bp, 72 predicted proteins | sample MGYA00520892_ERZ869909 | MGnify/ENA primary metagenome ERZ869909 (study PRJEB32215, sample SAMEA104723947) | bioreactor metagenome | biome: bioreactor; feature: anaerobic bioreactor; material: water | place: China | collected 2015-03-12 ... | reverse complement strand
TCCCGCACCACGACGCTCGTCTCGCCGCACACCAGCTCGTACTCGCCAACGCTCACCACCGTCACCGTGCAAGACGCGCCGTCGGCGCCGTCGGCGCCGTCGGCGCCGTCCGCACCATCACGGCCATCTCGGCCGTCGCGGACCGTAAAGGGATCTGCGTCACCGCAAACGATGGTCACGGAACCGTCGGGGTTGCCGGTTCCGGTGCAGCCGAGGCCGTCGACCCCATCAGCACCATCCGAGCCGTCACGGCCGTCGGCCCCATCAGCACCATCCGAGCCATCACGGCCGTCGCGGACGATGACGCTGGTGCCGTTGGTGCAGGAGATGCGGTAGGTGCTCTCTTCCTCCAACGCTTCCACGGAGCAGGACGACCCATCCTCTCCGTCCCGACCGTCCGCACCGTCGTTACCGTCGTTACCGTCACGTCCGTCCGTGCCGTCCCGACCGTGAGTCACTTCGACCCTCTCCGATCCGGGGCATTCGATGAAGACTCCCCGGTCGTCGTCCAGAGGACCCACGGTACACGCTCGCCCTTCCAGGAAGACGGGAGGCTCTTGACCACATTGAATTTCCACGCTGCCGTCCTCCAGGCCGCTCGCAACGCACGAGATGCCAGGCTCTCCGGCTGGGCCAGGGTTGCCCGGGGGGCCCTCGGGACCGGGCGGGCCTTCCTCTCCTCTAGGGAGGGGGACGTCGTCTACGCCGCCACAGCGTACGATGGTCTGAGCGCCTTCCTGGAGTACGCTACAGCTCTGCCCAGGGGCCGGCTCAAGGCGCGCGCTGCTGCCGTCTTCGCAGCGGATGACGACCGCTTCTCCGTCTTGCTCCGCCGTACAGATGTCCCCTGTTGCCTCGCAGGCCCACTGCGTCCATGCCAGCGCGAGGAGGATCCAAAGGACCGGCTGGCCACCCATGTAGGGAATCTTCGTGTTCGTCTTGCTGCCCAACGACATCGCGCGCTCCTGGTCTCAGCCCGAGGCGCTGAGGCGAAGCCGAGGCACCACGGTGGGGATGTGCTCTCGCAACTGCCACACCCCAGGGAGCCACGCAAGCCCAACCGGCCAACGACACGAGCCAATAGGACTGCTACCTGGGCACTTAGGTCTGCGCGGCGTCGCATGTACACCCAGCGTCGATGCCACCGGATGGCCGTCAGCCTGCGAGCAGCGAGCGCGCAAGCTGGTCAGCACCGTTGCATTTCATATGGACATCACGACACACATCTACTCTCCACTGCTGATCATCGATGGGCCGTGGCAGCGCGACGAAGTGCGTGCGGTCGAAGTAGCCCAGCCATTTCGACTCCCAGTAGGCGCCATAACCTGCAGCGGTCAGGAGATGGTCTGCGTCACCCAGCCACTCCGCGGCAGGGAAGAGGTGCGACGACGAAAACGCGTCTGAGGTCATGACGTGGCCCTCGGATACATGCGCCCGCAGCTTGGCTGCCTCCCCCTCCAACCCAGCCTGCATGACGACGGTCAAGGGTGTAACGTCGTCCAGGCCTAGCCTCCGCCGCAGGGCCCCTGGGGGCTGGCACTCGTCCGGGTTGGCTACGACGATCGGGTCGATGTGCTCTGCGTCGAAGGGCACCTCGCAGGGCTCGTGGACGAGGATGCGATCGTAGTTGCTGGGCTGAAAGGTCGCAAAGCTAGGGCCTTCGTACCACCGCATCGGTGTCTTGCGGAGCAGCAGCCACTGCTCCGCGTCCAGCCAGGGAGCCACCCAGATCATCGGCACCCAGAAGAGCTCGATCAGCAGCACGTCCGGCCGAAAGGCCTCCAGCTCGCGGGCCAGAAGCGACTCACGAGCGAGCATGGGGTGCTTCAGCTCCTCCATGCGGATCGGCACCTGTGTGATGTGGTCCGGCAGCGGCACCTGGAAGGACAGGGGAGGGTGGAAGGAGCGGTACTCACCCCGGAACCCAGCACGGTCCAGCGCGCGACGGATCGCGATGTCCTTGATGACGTGGCCAAGCCCGATGCTCCCTGCGGTGAAGAACGCAATACGCATGTTCTGCCTCCAGCGCTGCTCACGAAGAGGCGCCGACGCCCTCGTTTCGTGCTCTCTCTTGCTCTCTGGTGCTCGGCAACCCGAGTCACGTCGTGACCTCTGCGGCATAGCATCGGCGGGCATGCGTGCGAAGCGTGGCGTCCGCCCCCTCGCGGGCGGAGCGTCGTGTGAGCGCCGCGGGCCGGCCCGCCGGTCCTGGCGTCCCCATGCTGCTGGGTGTGCGGACCTGCCGGGGCATCCCGCATTCCTCGCGCCCTGATTCCTCAGTCGGGGTAGCCCGCCAGCGCGTGACCAACGACCTGCATGTAGCGCCCAACCTCGGCGGGGTCCGCATCCCAAGGGAGGACGAGCCCGTCCAGCGCTTCCCGGAGGCAGCCCGCCACCACGACGGGCGGGTTGGCGAAGGGGCTCTCGACGTAGCGCAAGGCAAGGCGCGTCCCGTCGTCTGCGCGGTCCAGCATGACGAGGACCATATAGTCTTCCTCGACCATGCGGGCGAGGCTCCAACGCCCACGGCGCAGGCAGGATTCTGCATGACGTCCTGCGATCAGGAGCGCTGCCTCCAGCACATCGCCAAGCTCCTCCTGGCGCGGCATGCTGAAGACCTCCCGCTGGAGGGCGTCGTGTCTCACGGGAAGCGAGGGAAACGCTGCCGCGTCAGGCTGCTCTGGCGCAGGAGCTGCGCCCGGCGGCGACGGCGCAGCGCTGCCTTGCGCCTGCTCCCCGGGCGCTCCGCTCACCTGGAAGGGGTGGAAGGGCGGCGGGGAAGCTGCGGTTTCGACCGGGGGAGGTGCGAGCGCGCCTCCGCACCACCGCCACAGCCCAGCGATGAGCAGCGCCCCCCCGAGGACCAGGGCGATCAGGTAGGGGAGCGCTCGCTGCATGGCGTGGCGTAAGCGGCTAGGCGGCCTCAAAGAGCGCGGCGGCTCCCATGCCGCCGCCGATGCACATGCTCACGATGCCGCGCTTGGCGCCACGCCGCTTCAGCTCGCGCAGGAGCGTCGCGGCCATGCGGGTCCCGGACACGCCGAGTGGGTGACCGAGCGCGATAGCGCCGCCGTTCGGATTCACCTTGGCAGGGTCGATGCCCAGCTCGCGCACGCAGTACAGGGCTTGCGCGGCGAAGGCCTCGTTGATCTCAAAGACATCGATGTCGGCGATGGTGAGCTGGTGCTTGGCCAGAAGCTTCCGGATGGCCGGGACGGGTCCGGTGCCCATGATCTCGGGGGGCGTTCCCGCCACCTGCAGGTCGATGAAGTAGCCGAGGGGTGTGACGTTGAGCTCGTTGGCGAGCTCTTGGCTCATGACGACGGCGGCGGCGGCCCCGTCCGTGAGGGGCGAGGCGTTGCCGGCGGTGACGGTACCGCCTTTCGGCTTGAAGGCTGGCCGGAGCTTCTGGAGGCCTTCGAAGTTGGTCTCGGGCCGGTTGATGGTGTCCTTGTCCAGCCGCAACGCGTGACGCGCGCCCTCTCCGTCGTAGAGGGTGATGTCGACGGCGAAGATCTCGTCCGACAGGCGCCCTTCTGCTTGTGCAGCGGCCGCCCGTCGCTGGGACTCCGCTGCGAATCGGTCCTGATCTTCGCGCGAGACGCCGAAGCGCTCGGCGACGATCTCGGCAGTAGCACCCATGGAGGTGTAGATCTCGGGGTAGCGGCCCATGAGATCCGGGTTGGCGCTGAACTTGTTGCCGCCCATGGGGATCATCGTCATCGACTCGGTGCCACCGGCGACCGCGCAGTGGATCGAGCCGGCCTGGATGGCTTGCGCCGCGAGCGCGATCGACTGCACGCCCGAGGAGCAGAAGCGGTTGATGGTCATCGCGGGCACGTCGGTGGAGAGGCCGGCGACGGTCGCGCTGATTCGGGCGACGTTGTTGCCTTGCTCCGCCTCAGGCATGGCGCAGCCGAGGATGACGTCCTCGATGTGTCGGTCCTCGAGGCCGGGGACCTGATCCACGGCGGCGCGGATGGCCCAGCCGCCGAGGGTGTCAGGGCGGGTGTCTTTGAGCTCGCCCTTGAGGGCTCGCGTGAAGGGGGTACGGGTTGCCGAAGCGATCACCACGGGCTTGGTCATGGTCCTGGCTCCTGACCGGCGTCTGCCGGTTCTCTACGGGTCAAAAGAAGTGTGGGTTCATGAGGCGCGATCACGCTGGCTCAGTTGAAGAGAGGCTTGCCCGTCTGGAGCATGTGAGCCAGACGGTCTTGCGTCTTCTCCATGCCACAGAGGCTGAGGAAGGCCTCGGCCTCCAGCTCGAGCAGCCGCTCTTCGGTCACGGGCACCGTGGGGCTGGTGTCGCCTCCGGTGAGGACCGAAGCGAGCGCCGAGCGCAGGATTCGGTCATGCTCCGAGATCTGGCCGTTGATGAAGAAGTCGTAGAGGAGCATGTCGATCGTGGCCTTTCCGTTCGCCCCAGGCAGCAAGAAGGTGGTCTTGCGTGGCGGGCGGAAGCCGGCCTCCGCCATCCCGATCGCGCGTGCCTTGGCGTCGGAGAGGAGGAAGTCACGGTTCATGCTGATGCCATCCGTCGGGCTGAGGAAGCCCGCCTCGCGTGCCTCCTCGGCGCTCGTAGCGACCTTCGCCATCGCGATGTTCATGAAGACCTTCTTCAAGAAGGGGAAGGCGTCGAACCCAGGGTCATCGGCGAAGGGGCCGTAGATGTTCCGGAGGAGCTGGAGGTTGCCGCCGCCTCCCGGAATCAGGCCCACACCCACCTCAACGAGGCCCATGTACAGCTCCGCGGCGGCCTGGATCGCGTTGCCTCCCATCGTCACCTCGGCGCCGCCACCCAGGGTCAGGCCGGCGGGCGCGGTTACGACCGGGATCGAGGAGTAGCGCATCCGCTGGTTGGCGGCCTGGAACCCCGTGACCATCGTCCGGATGGACTCCCACTGACCCGTCTTGGCCGCCATGAGGAGCGCCATGATGTTCGCGCCCGCCGAAAAGTTCGACGCGTCGTTGCCGATGACCAGGCCTCGGAAGTCCCGCTCACAGATGTCGACGGCGCTGTGCATCATGGTGATGATGTCATCGTCGATGGAGTTCATCTTCGTGTGGAACTCCAAGAGCGCGACACCCTCGCCCATGTCCCAGAGGGTCGCCCCGAAGTTCTCCTTCACCTTCTTCTCGCCGCGCTGCAGGTAGACGACCCGGGCCGTGCGAGGATTCTCGGGCAGGGGAGCCACCTCGCCCGTGAGGTGTGAGAAGTAGGTGTCCGCGACACCCTCGACGCCATAGAAGGAGGTGCGTCCGCCCTCGACCATGGCCTGCACCCAAGGGGCCGGCTCGATCCCCAGCGCCGCCATGCGCTCCAGACCCTGCTGGACACCGATGGCATCCCAGGTCTCGAAGGGACCCAGGTCCCACCCGAAGCCCCAGCGCATGCCGCGGTCGATGTTCACGATGTCATCGGCGATCTCGGGGATGCGGCGCGACGCGTAGGCCAACACGCTGAGCGTGACCTTCTCCGCGAAGCGCGCCGCCTTGTCGTCACCGCGGAGGACCGCCGCGACGCGCTTGCCGACCTGCTCCTCGCCCTTGGCCGCGCCCAAGCTGTCAAAGCGCACCTTGACCTGGGGCTCGTACTCCAAGGTGGCGAGATTCAGGCTTAGGATTTCGCGCTTGCCGTCGGCACCCTTGGCCTTCTTGTAGAACCCCGAGCCGCTCTTGTCGCCAAGGTACCCCTTGGCCACCATGTCGCGGATGAACTGGGGCGCTTGGAACACCGCGCGCTCCTCATCGTCCACCAGCGTGTCGTAGCAGTTGTCGGAGACATGGACGAAGGTGTCGAGGCCGACGATGTCCGCAGTCCGGAACACCGCTGACTTCGGCCGCCCCATGGCGGGACCGAAGATCTTGTCGACCTCCTCCACGCGCAGCTCCGCAGCCTGCATCTCCTCGATCGTCTTCATGATCCCGTAGACGCCGATCCGGTTCGCGATGAAGTTCGTCGTGTCCTTTCCGTACACGATGCCCTTGCCGAGCATCTCTTCACCGAATTGATGGACCGCGCGCACCACCTCAGCCGAAGTCTCCTCACCGGCGACCAGCTCAAGCAGCTTCATGTAACGCACGGGGTTGAAGAAGTGCGTCACCAAGAAGTGCTTGCGGAAGCTCTCGCTGCGACCCTCCAGCATGCCGTTGATCGAGAGCCCCGACGTGTTCGACGACACGATCGTCCCAGGACGCACAGCGGCCTCCACCTTCGCGAAGAGCGCCTGCTTGACCGCCATGTCCTCCTTCACCACCTCCACAACCCAGTCGCACTCGGCGAGCCGGCCGAGGTGGTCCTCGAAGTTACCAACCTCAATCAGGCTCAGCGCGCGCTGCGTCAGGATCGGAGAGGGTTTCGTCTTCTTCATCTTCTCCACCGCGCCCGCCGCAAAACGGTTGCGGAACGAGACCGCGCTCGGATCATCCTTCTCCCCTGGCTGAGGGGGGACGATGTCCAGCAGAAGCACGGGAAGGCCCGCGTTGGCGACGTGCGCGGCGATGCCACTGCCCATCACACCTGCACCCAGAACGGCAACTTTGCGGATCGGAAAGCTCATCGGGAGGACTCCAGTTGATTGGTGAACGGTGATTCAATTCCCGCCGCACACCTTGTGACGCCTGCCCCGGCGGCTGTCAATGCGCTCCAACCCGCGACACCGACCTTCTTGAGTGTGCGCTCACTTTTCCACCTCACAGGGGACAGAGCTAGGCTCAGCGCGGGAGGAGGTGCGCCGTATCCCGCTCCGAGAGGGCGCGCTGAATCCCCGTCCGAGCGTCCACAACAAAGAGAATCCGATTCTCGAGCGCTACCTGCGCGCGACCCTCGTAGTACGCCTGGACGAAGCGCCTTCGCTCCGCGACGTCCCACCCGGGTACATGGTGGCGCAGCACCATGGCGTGGTATCCCGCGTGGCGTGTCCACGACCCCCGCGACACCACCGCGTCTTGAAACCCGCCGCCGTTGCGGCTCGCGTCCGAGATCCAGTGCGTCACCCGCGCCAAGGTCGAGGACGCCGCCCGGGCCCACGCGCTCCGTGCTTCCCCACCATACCCAGCCGGAGCGCCGGGGAGACGAGCCGACCAACCCGCGTCGCCGAAGGCCAACAGCGTCAAGGCCTCGGCCTCCCACGCCGCGACGCGCTGGTGGAGCGTAGCCCCGCGGGTCAGCACCTCCGCCGCCTGGTGGCCTAGCTGCCACAAGCCGTAAGGGTGGGCCGGAGGCAAGGTCGCGGCGCTGACCAGCTCCTCGACGACGCGCCTGGCGATCGGGAGCGCCTCCCCCACGGCCTCCGCACGGAATCCAGTTCGGCGCCCCTCCTCCGCGTTCATCTGACCGGCGAGGAGCCTCCCTACCTCCTCTGGGCTCCACGCCGACGTCGCCGAGAGGAAGGTCACCAGGCCGAAGAGACCGCTCTCGTCCCCCTCCCAGCCCCACCGGCCGCCAACCCGCTGCCACGGCTGCTGGTCCTGCCAGGAGAGCCACAGGGGTTCCCAGAGCGCAGGATCCGGGGACGCCCAGTGCATCAAGCCCGGGACATAGGCTCGGTGGCGCGCGCTCCGCCAACCCGCGATCCCATCTGAGTGCGCTCCGTCCCACGCGAGGGCGCTGCCGAGCGCGACGGCTCCTTCGAGCACCGCGCCGTGGGGAGCCCGCACCTGCGCTTCTGCCAGCGTGCGCGAGGGCGTCCAGCGCATCGCCCATCCGTCGCAGGGTGTTCGGACGACCCAGGACACCTCCTCAGGACCCCACCGATCCTGGTCTTGCCATCCAGCGCAGGCCAGCGGCGCGCAGAGCAGGAGCACCCCCACGCGTCGCACCACAGGGCGGCGACACCCCCGCACAGCGACGAGCCAAGGCAGCACCCACCACCCAGCGGGCGTCGGGCCTCGTTCGGGGTGAGAGCGCGGACGCCAGGGCGAGCGGACCTCCGCGATCACCTCGCCCCCACGCACCACCCGCTTGACCAAGAAGGAACCCTCCAGCGTGCGCTCCCATGTGTGCAACGCGTCGAAGTGGAGCGCGTCGCGCACGACCTGACCCCGACCATCCACCTCACGCGCTCGGAGCAGCTCTCCCCCCGCCCCCCATGTCCACATCGTCCGGCCGACGCCCGCCGCTTCGACCTCGTCCGGCTGTGACCCCCAGGACCAGGTCGCCCTCCACGCCCCGTGCTGCACCAAGCGACCCATGGCATCCCAAGCCACCACGTCATCGCCCCAGCGCCTCGGAACCCGATCCTCCTCTCCATAGAGGCCACGGCGGCGACGGCCAGCGCTCTCCTCAGAGACCAAACGACCCCACGAGTCGTAGCTCCACCGCCACTCCTCGGGTCCGCGACGCCATGCCCTCAGGCGATCCTGGCCGTCCCAGGAGAATTGCTCCTCCATGACCGGCGCGTCCGGCGGAGACCAGCGCCGCCAGCGCGGTCGGCCAACCCCATCGCGGGTCTCCTCCCAGCTCCACGTGCGCAACGCGTCTTGGTGCCAGCGCCACGCCACCGGAGAGCCTGATTCGTCGTAGCGCCACACCACGCTGCCGAGTCCACGTCCCCACTCTTGGCTGCGCCGCCCCACAGTATCGTAGCGCTGATGCCACAGGTCATCGCCTTGACCTTCGAGCCGCCCCCACGCGTCGTAGTGTAGCGCTGTCCTTCGCCCATCCGGGTGCATCCGCGCAGCGAGGGTCCCGTCAGGGCGCCACACGAGGCCAACCACTGCATGGTACCCGTCGACCTCCACCCGGCGCGACCTAAGGTGACCGAAGGTGTCGTATGCAAAGGTCTGCCGCTGGTCACCTTCACGGCGCTCGATCACCTTGCCTGCCAAGGTTCCCTCGCCATAGCGCAGGGCGAGCAGGACCTCCCACACCCCACCCTCAGTGCGCGCCTCGGCGAGCACCAGGCGACCGTGATCATCATAGCGCCACCTGCGCTCCTCACCTCCGCGCGCTTCGCCCACCCTGCGACCGGCAGGATCGTAGGTCCACACAACCGGTGGCAGACCACCCACCTCTGCGCGACGCACACGACCGCGGCTGTCGTAAGACCAACGTCGCCACCGCAGAGCGTCCCCTGTCTCCTGCGCTAAGGGGGGCATCTCCGCGGCGACGACACGCCCCAAGGCATCCCGCACCACCCGACGCCTCTCCCAACCTGCTCCCCCCTCACCCTCGTAGCGCCGGTACCTGTCCCCCTCCTGACCCCACGCATCCAGCGACCACCCCTCAGCTCGCGCGTGCGGAACCTGCCCTGCGTCTCCCGGCCCCTCCAGCGACCACCGCATCGCCCACCCTGGACCCATCGCTTGCCCCCACCCGCGGCCCGCCGCGTCCCATGAACGTGTCAGGGCACCCCAAGGGTCGTAGGCCTGATAGCGGCAGCTCTCCCTGGGCGCAGGAGCATCCAGCGTCTCGACGAGGGCTCCCTCGCAGAGACGGACAACACGACCCAGGGCGTCGCGCTCGACATCGGCCAGCAACAGCAACCGTGGATCCTCACCCCTACCCGGCAGGCGCACGTGACGCCGCAGCGCACCGCCAGCGTCCCACTCCAGCCTCGCGTGCGCCCAACGCTCTGATTCCTCCAAGGACGCATGCTCGACCCACACCCCCCTCTCGTCCGTCCCGTAGCGCCACCGCTCCACCGAGCCGCCATCCGCCAGCGCACGGCGCTCGACGACGCGGCCGAGATCGTCGAGAGACTGGGACCACGCCTCCTCGACGAGCCCTTCGCGGTGCAGGGGAATCCCCCACTCGAGATGCCAGCGCGTGTGGAGCGACCACCGCTGCCGGCCCTGGCCTTGGGTGCGGACGACCTCGAACGCGCCCAGCGTCTCGTCCGCGACCCTCTGCGTACGTACCCCCGCGCCGTCCTCGACCCACAGCGCAAAGCCCCAGCGGCCGAGCCCACGGCGCTCCACCAGCGCCTCCTCACCGCGCGTCCAGTCTCCCCCGGCCTGCGCTGTGACGCGGCCTCGCTCCGCCCGACCCCAGGGGAGGCTGTGCCCCGGAGGCCCGTCGTACCACCACCGCCGGGCCTCAAGCAGCACACCCTCGCCTGACAACACCCGGGTGGAGGTTGGGACCGGGACCGTCCCCGCCCAGCTCCACGTCCAGTGCGTCTCCCGAACCTGTGCGGCGTCCAGCGGAACCCCCGCCTCGCCGACCCAGCCCTTGGACACCTCGCGCAGCAAGACACCCTCCTCAGACCAGTGCCACCGGTGCTCCGCGCTGCGCTCGACCCGCAACGCGCCCCCTCCCTCCCAGGGTGGCGCTGGACCTCGCAGGAGGATGCGCCGTCCGGAACGACGCCATGCGCAGGCATCCTGCCCAAAGGCGTCGTAGCGCAGCACCTCCTCACGCTCCCACACGGACGCGTCCCGCGTCCTCCAGCCTTCCCAGTCGGGCGGCGATAAGAGGGCTCCACAGAGCCGCGCTGGTGCACGCCGCTCCCACGCCACGACGGTCCCAGCCGCGCCCGAGTCCTCCTCCATGCGCCCCGCGCGATAGCCGCGCTGAAGCCCCAACCGAAAGGGTGCATGGAACGCGTATCGACGGCGCAGGGGCGTGACCCCGAGCCCCGACCAGCGGACCCCCGACACGAAGCGTGGGGCAGGGGGCGCCTCGCCGTCCTCACCACGCTCCGCGTCGCTCCACTCCAGATCAACCCTCCGCCCATGCGCGTCCACCCGCCCAGCGACCACCCAGGGTCCACCACGCTCAACCTCGCGCAGTCGGACGCTCGACCAGCGCTGCGACCCACCCCGCCCCACCCAGTAGAGCGCTCCGTTGGGGTGCTCGACGAGCGCAGACGCGACCGAAGCGAGAGGGAGAGGCGTCGCCTCGACCAGCGGACCCCCGCCAAGCGCCTCCCAGCCTGCGCCGCCCCAACGCCACGACAACACGCGGCCTCCACGCTCGGCGAGGAGGCGGACCCCCCCTTCCAGCGTCGCGTCCAGGAACCACATCCTCGCCGCCGGCGCTCCCACCAGGGCGCTCGGAAGGGGCACACGACGCAGCGCGAACCCCTCCAGCTCGCTCTCCCACTGCGCCACCTCCAGGAAGGGCGTAGGAAGAGCGGTCGAGACACGCGCGAGCGCCTGCGGCCCACCGACCTCCCACCGCAGCACGGACAACGCGTCCGGCCACCGAAGGGGCTCGACGCCCGCCGCGCCCACCGCGTGGACGGTGATGTCCCTCCAGCGACTCCAGCGCGGCAGCACCGGGAAGGGGACCGACCCATGGTCCGCGCCTTCCGGCCGCCCTGGCGCCCACCGCCATCTGCCACCCTGCCGCGTCAGCAGGTCCGGGTATCCGTTGCCAGTCACGTCGGCGAACATCATCCCAGCATCGCTGAGCCTCGGGAGGGATTCGCCCTCTACGAGGTGCGCTTCCGGAGGGGCTGGGCGATCCAGAGGCCCCAGGTAGAGGGTCCACCCGACGCCCTCTTGGACCACAAGGTCCACCACGCCGTCGCCGTCCACATCCACGAAGCGGTGCGGTCGGCGCATCTGGTCCCGGAGCCAGCCAGGGAGCGCGTGTTCCTCCATCCCTGCCCCCGTCCACCGCCACCTGCGCAGCGCACCACCACCCTGCGGGACCATGACATCAAGGGCCTCACCGGCCCCGAGCGGCACCACCCGGACATGCGGCTCGACCCACGGGGGTGCGCTGACCGTAGCGCCGCTCTCCGGAGGATCCCGCCGCTCCCACGACCAGCGCTGAGGGGGCTCGACGCTGCCTAATGCGCCCCGTCGCTGCAGCGACGCCAAGCGCGTAGCGCCGTCCTCATAGCCCACCTCCCACCGCTCCAGCTCTTGCAGGCCCGCGCTTGTCTCCACGCCGACGACCAGCGCACGAACCCGCTGGTCCCACACCCAACGCTCTCCTTGCGTCCAGAGGACGACGCTGTCTTCGCGAGGCTCCCACAGCACCTGCATGTGCCGCGGCCGACCGCTCTCCCTGGCATAGACCAACCCTGTCCACAGGGGTGTCAACCCGCCGCGAGGGGCGTAGGTCCACCGCAAGGTCGCGCCCTCGTCATCTCTCTCTTCCTCAAGCCACCAACAGGCGACCCCAGAGGGGCTGCCGTGACGCGCCTGCGCGCGAAGACCCCAGCGACGCTCCCGCCCCGGAGGACCCCAGGAGCGCCACCCTGTGCCATCGTCCAGGGGTTCCCAGCGCCAGGGGTCGTCCAGGTTCTCCGAGCGGAGCGCCACGCCCTCGTGGGCAGGCACGAGCCGCTGGCGACCCTCGACCCCCTCATGGACGAAGGGCGTGGCGCCAAACCCACCTGGGACGATGTCCTCCTCCGCCACATCGAAGGCACCCCGTGAGCAGATGCGCTCCGGCAGCATGTGGACCCCAGGACCCATGGGCCCCTCGGCAACGCTCAGGTCGATACGGAACGTGACAACCGGGCGCTCTCCACCCATGCCAGGAGGCAGAGGCCACCGAAAGGTCTCCAGCCACTGACCGCTCCGTGGATCGACCCCGGACTCCCACGTCGAAGCCACGGACGAGGCGGGCGACCCCGCGGCCGGGACCACCTCAAGGGCGGGGGGCGATGCCCGCACCGGCAGACCGGCAGACATCCATGCCACGCACAGGGTCATCGCGCCGAGCGCCGCGACACGCCCCCTCGACGCTGCGGCAGGGGCTGGACTGGGCCGGACGAGGGGGCAAGGGACCAAGGGGGAACGAAGTAGGAGGAAACGCAAGAGACCACTGCGACATGGGCCGCAGCAAACCCGAGAGCGCGACGTCGAGCACATGGGGCCTCCGAAGGCGAGCGAGGAGCCGGGGGGCCACACCCCCCCTCCCTCACTTCATCGGCCCATCGCGCCCACCGAGCCCTTTCGGGGTGCGCTTTTGCCTTCTTTGCGTGCGATTTTCTTTGCGTGCATTTTCCTTGTCTGCACGTTTGCACCCCAGCGATGCGCGTCCTTGCGCGGGTGGAGAGCTAGACCTGGATGCCTCGTTGCTCACGAGGGACCAGGCCTTGGACCATCTCAACAGCTCGCCGCGGGCGGTGCAGTACCCTGCCCCGACCTCGGCACGGCCTTCCATGAGCTGGATCTAGCTCGCACCACGTGGACCCTCGGGGCGGGTGGGCCTTGTTCTCAGCCTTCGCGGTTGACTTGTCTTCCAAGCTCGGGCAGGCAGCGCGGCTCAGAGCACTCCCTCCCTGGAGTCCGTGCCATGAGCGTGCAGCGCAGCGACACCGTCGACCACATCGAAGTGCGTCCCGAAGAGGTGGTCATGACCATCTTCCAGCTCGACACTTGGCCGGACGACGCCGTGGAGAAGCTGGATGAGAAGGTGCGCACCTACCTCGACACCTCGGGGCGACCTTCGTTTCGACCAAGACTGGACGACCGCGCGCTCGCGCTGCGCTTGGTCTGCTATGACATCCCGCCTCGCGAGGTCGTCTCCTACTGCGCACAGCACGGGATTGTGCTGGAGGCCGCGTCCCCTTCGAACTGACGCCCTCTCCTTGGCGACAGCCCTGAAGCCGAGCGCTGGGAGGCGGTGCTCACCCCCTCCGGCGCTGTCGCGTGCGGGCTTGGCGCACCAAGCGGAGGGAGCGTTCCAGCAGCCACTGGCCGCTGCTGAAGCAAAAGGCCCTCTCGACCAGCCCCTCCATGTCCCAAGGTTCTCCGCGTGGTGAGAGCAACACCTTGCGGCCTGTGCGCTCGTCCTGTGACCAGCGGCACGCGGGCACCAGCGCCTGCACGCTGGCAGCGACGTAGAGGGTCAGCGAGGCGAGCAGCCGGGGCGTAGGCGCGTACCATCCATCATCGCGCAGGTGCCGATCCATCAGGCGGCTCACGTGGAGCAGCCCCGCCTGCCCAGGCGCACCATGTTCGCCCAAGAAGTCCGCGATGAGCTGACCGCCCTCGGCCACGGCTTCGTCCGCGACGGTGTAGGTAACGTCGCCGCAGGCCTCCCAGCGCCATCGCGCGCTGCGGCTCGGGTGAGGGCATAGGTCAGCCTGAACGGACCAGGGCAACGCGTAAGGGCTCAGCACGAGGAGAGATGCCTCGGGCGAAAGCGCGGTGACACGGCGCACCCAGTGGCGGAGCGTTGTCTCGACGTGGGGCATCATCCTGGCCTCGACGCAGCCCACGATCCAGACCTTCGTTCGGCGCTCGAAGCGCCATGCCTCCACGAGATGCCACGCCGCCGGAGCTTCCTCGCCGAAGGCTGGCCACGGGGTGGCATGCCACCCTTCCTCAACCAAGTGCGCGCGCACTTCCTCCGCGTAGGCATGCCGTGATGTTCCCGGGCACCAGTCTGGCAGCGGTAGGGAGAGGGCGTCTACCCAGCCCCGCGCGAGCTCTGCCGTAGAGTGATCTTCATCCTCCGACGCGAGCAGCGCGAGCTGTCGCCACGCCTGCCGCCACATTCCGATGTCCAGCGCGCTCGAAGTGCACACCTTCGCCCGATGCAGCGCGACATCCTCGGGTGCGAGCTCCTCCCACACGGCCAGGAGGCTGGTGGCGAGCCCCATCCGGCCGGTCATGACGCTCGCGCGGGTCAGCTCGCGGAGGAGGGGTGGTTCGGGGTGTCGCTCGGCGAAGGGGAGCAGATCGCTCAGCATGCGCTCGGGGTCCCCCTGGCGCCAGGCGGCCCACGCCAGGGAGAGCGCGAGGCGACGCTGTGCTTCGGCGCTCCCCGACTCCAGGGCTTGCGGCGTGCACGCGAGCGCGCGGAGAAAGAGCGCCCGAGACGCCGCGACAGGGCCGGTCGCTAGCTTGTGCTCGCCATAGGCCAAGAGCGGCCAAGGATCGTCCGCGAATTCTTCACAAGCGGCCTCGAACACCTCCAGCGCGCGGCGCTCCGACGCCTCTTGGAGGGCCCAAGACAACCGTGTGTCCAGCAGCAAATTGGAGGGCTGCCACGCGGCGGCTACATCTGGGGCGATCGGCTCTCCTTCCATCGAGTACGCAGAGGCACGCAGGGCCGGGCCGAGCCCGACCGAGCCCGCGGATCCCTCCATGGCGGTGGGCCATGGCACGTCCTGCTCTCGACAGAGCAGGACGCCTTGGTAACGCGCTGAGGGCAGGAGGAGGTAGGCGTAGAGCGAGTCCATGCGTGGGCTGCCGCACGCTGTGCAGGCCCGCTCGGGCGCCTGCCCCCCCTCGCGCAGCAACACACCCACGTGGCGCTCGCTGCGCAGCGGTAAGCACCCCAGAGCCGTAAGGAGCGGAGCTACATGGCCGCACGCCCTGCACTGACGCGCCGTGGCGAGGGACAAGCCGCTCCGCAGGCCAAAGCGCTTGAGCTGAGCACCCACCTGCTGCAGGGCACTTTGAAGGGTCGGGTGCACGGAGCCGTACCTGAAAAGGGGCGAAGGGAGAGGCTCCCACCAGGGCTCTCCACCCCGGGCGAAGGTGGTGAACACTGGGCCATGGGTCAAGCGCCATCACCACACCCCCCGCGCTCTGGCTGGACTGCGCTCTGCCCTCGCCGCGCCACCATCGGCCGACCGCGTTCAACCCTTGAGAGGGGACCCCAGGGTGCGGGACGCGCTCGTGCGTTGCCGCAGGGCAGCCAGGGTGCGCTGTGCTCCCCAGGGAGGGTTGCTCGGTCCGGAGAAGGGAGGGACCTTCATCGCACCCAGCGAGGCGGACCACGTCTCCGCACCGCCCAGCGCCCTGGCGCCGCGTCGTTGACACACCGTCGATCGTGGTTAGGTCCGCGAAGCCTAGCGCTTGGAATCCGAATCCTTGGACGACGGCTGCCAAGCGTGATCGGCCCCCGCTTTCGTGCTCGCGCATCCGCCCGAGCGGACGTCTTACTCCCCGAGGTACCCATGGCCTACGCCCTGCCCGCGCTGCCCTACGCCTTCGACGCTCTCGAGCCCTACATCGACGCCCAGACCATGGAGATCCACCATGGTCGGCATCACCAGGCGTACGTCAACAACGCCAACGCTGCGTTGGAGCGCCACCCAAGCCTGGCGGAGAAGTCGGTGGAAGAGCTGCTCAGCGACCTCAACGCCCTCCCCGAAGACGTCCGCACGGCCCTACGAAACAACGCTGGTGGTCACCTGAACCACACCCTTTTCTGGAGCATGATGGGGCCGAACAAGGGAGGTGAGCCGACCGGTGATCTCGCGCAGGCCATCAACGGCGCCTTCGGTGACTTCGCGACCTTCAAGACCCAGTTCAAGGCCGCGGCGGCTGGACGTTTTGGCTCCGGCTGGGGTTGGCTCAGCTTCAGCACCGAAGGCCGCCTCGTCATTGAGTCCACCGCAAACCAGGACACCCCTCTCTCGCACGGCAACAAGCCCCTGCTCGGCGTCGACGTGTGGGAGCACGCCTACTACCTGAAATACCAGAACAAGCGACCGGACTACCTGGAGGCCTTCTTCAGCGTGATCCATTGGGATCGTGTCGCCGAGCTCTTCGACGCGGCCAAGGGCTAAGGTAGGCCAAGGTCCCTCCTCAGAACGCGAGGGACTTGAGAAGACTTCACCTGTGGCGCGTACGCTCAGCGCGACACCGCTCAGCGTCCCCCGGTCTCCGCCTCGAAGTCCTCCATCGACTGCGGCAGGTAGACCGGATCCATGAGCTGCAAACGCCGCCTCGCAGTGGGCGTAGATGGCTCGCCAGGGGCCTCGGCTGGCGGACGGGCTTCGGCTTCCAGCGGAGCGCTTCTACGGGGTGCAGGCGTGGGGGCTGGGACTGGGGTTGGGGTTGGAGCCTCTGCGGGGAGGGGGACTGGGGTTGGGGCTGGGCGCGCGGAGCCGGCTGGAGCCCGAGCCGGCGCCGTGCCACGACGGGCAGCGGGAGCGGCCGGTTCTGGCGGCGAGGTTACGCAGCGAAAAGAGAGGCGCTGGATCGTGTCTGCGCTGCCCTGGCGGGTGCGAATCTGCGTCCACAGCCCCTCGACCACGACGATGGGATCCTCCGGAGGGGCGTCAGGCACCAAGAGGGGCAGGTGCCCCGCCTGAACGATCTCCCGCGGTGCCCTGACGACCTCAGCATAGCCGTCTCGTACTCCAGTCAAGGCTCGTGTCTCCACAGGGCGCGCAGGCATGGGACCGTCTGCGCGCACGCGCCATGCGCGCCCGTGGCCTGGCGCGACCCTGTCCTCGGCAGCGCGGAGGATGGCTCGCCACTCGTCCGGCGTTGCCAGCCTGCGCCCGACCGCATTGCAGTAGGCCTCGGCGCTCTCGGGTGTAGCACAGGCTGGCTCTCGCGAGCCCTCGTCGGCATCGGCGAGGAAGATACCGGCACATGGCTGGTGCGCATAGAGCGCTTGGCTCGTGTTGCGGTACACGATGTCGACGTCCTCCTGCCAGCGTCTAACGCGTGTCATCTGACCCGAGAGCACCTCATGGGCGTCCACCCACAAGAGCAGCTCGCCACCCGGGCCTGTGGTACGCACCTCAAGGTAAGGCATCGCGTCCACCTCATGGACACCCGCGGGTTCCCAAGCTCTCGGCGCGTCCTGAAAGGGTGCTAGCGCCACAGAGGGCGGAACCTCAGCCTCGCTCGCGTCCGTCGCACCGGGCGGCGCCTCCGGAGGTGCGGCCGTCGGCGCTTCGGCGCTCGGTGGTGCATCCGGTGAGGGTGGTGCGAGGAGCGCGCGGACGACCAGCAGTCCCAGCACGAGCGCGAAGACGCCACCGGCGCCGAGCAGGAGCGCGCGGTGTCGGCCGCGCTGCGCTTCGTCAGGTGGCGGCGTCCCGGCCCCTTGGAGCTCGTCCCGCAGGCGGGCGACGTCTTCTTGAGAGAGGTAGGCGGTCGCCTCACGACGCGCCTGGGAGCCCCCGCCGCTGGTAAGTTCGGCGCGCACGCGAGCGATCTCCTCTTGGGAGAGGAAGGCGGTTGGATCCCGTCCAGGCTTCTGTGTGGAAGCTCCAGCGAGTTCAGCGCGCACCTTGTCGAGCGTCTCGGGGTCGAGGGCCAGGGTCGCGTCACGCCCCTGGCGGGGAGCGTCATGGCCGGCTGGCCCGCTTTGGCCGGCCTGTGGCCGTGGCAGGAGGAGGGTCTTGTCCGGGGTGCCCGTGGCGGCGGGAGGCGCGGCTTCTGCCGGGCGAGGTTGGCGGGCCAGCGCGGCATCGAGGTCCGATGCCGAGAGGAGGAGGGTCCCGGAGGCGCTCTGGGGTGCCTCCGCTGGGGCTGGAGTTCCCAACGTCGGCGCAGCGAGCTGCGCTGAGGGTGCGCGACCGGCGGGCGGAGCCGCTGCAGACGCGCCTGGAACCACCTCGCCCTCGTGGGTCGCTGGGCCGCGCACGAGCTCGTCTTGAAGCGCGGCGAGCTGCCCACCGGAGAGCAAGAGTGTGCCTCCCGCTGCCTTTGCGGGCTGCTTCCGGTCTGACGCCTCCTCCGGAGCCGTCGGCTGGCGTGGTTCAGAGGGATGGTCGGGTGAACGCGTAGCCATGCAGACGCTGACGGTGAAGAGGGGACAAGGTGCGCCGCGGAGGCGCGACTGCCAACGGGGGCATCATCCCTCCGCTTCCACGTGAAAAGTCAACACGTTCGCAAGGGAGAAGGTGGACCCCACGGGGATCTCGACGGGGATCATGGGGGGAATTCTTTCCCCTGCGACGTAGGTCCCGTTGGCGCTTCCGAGGTCACGAATCCAGCAGAGTCCGCCCGACACCCACACCTCGAGGTGATCGTTGGAGACGTGAGGGATGACCCGTTTGCAGGGTTCCGCCCGCACGCCTCGGTAGGGCAGCGGGTTGCGCCCAAGAATCACGCTGGTGGCGCCGACCCTTACGATGTCCCAAGCGAGGCTCTGCTCACAGCGCAAGCGGAGGTGCCGGTGGGATCCGCTGCCCGGCTCGGGCCAGCGCAGCTCGAGGACGCTGTGGCCAGCGATGCAGATCTCGTCGCCCGGCAAGACGATGGCCTCCTCTTCCAGGGTCTTGCCCGCTCGTTCCAAGAGGCGCTTGAGAGCGATGGGTTGAATGCGCACCTGGTCTCCCGCCACGCGCAGCTCGCCAGCGATGAGATCGGGTGGCCAGGCTTCGTGCCGAATCTTGCAGTCTGGCGCGTTGCCCAAGCGCAGCACCTTCCCCTCGATGGTCCGCAGGGGCATGGTGAGGTTGCGCGTGCCGTCGGAGAAGAAGAGGTGGGGTACGGCCACGGACGAGGGCTCGCGTCGCAGCGTGCGTCGGGCCTCCGCTGCGCCTGGGTGGCGCAGCCACGACGGCCTGTCAGGGACGGGGCCTGCGCTTACGAGTGCCGAGGCTTTGTCGTTGATGGGGAAGGCGTTGGCCTCGAAGGGGGCCTCACGCAGCGCGCTGGGCGCCGCGGTCGGTGCGGCCGCGTCCCGCAGCCGCCCGGCCCGCTCGTCGATCTCGCCGTCGTCCTCCTCTTGCATCGTGGGGCGCTTGGGTCGCAGCACGAGCACCGCCCCTCCCAAAGCACCCAGCGCCAACACGATGAAGAGCAGCGCGAGACCGCGACGGGATGCGGGCGCGGGCTCCGGTGCGGGCGCGGGCTCTACCTCTACCCCTGGCGCTTGCGATGGCGCGGGTGGCGGGGTTGGCGCGGGGCAGGCCACGAGGTGCCGGGCGAGCTCGCGTGGCGGCGACCTGTGGTGATCCGTCGCTACGCGCAGGGAGAGCACGGGCGCGTCGGTGGTGTCCTGAACACAGGGGATGTCGTAGAGGAACACGGAGCGGGTCGCAGCGAAGGCGCTCTCGAAGATGTCCGCGAAGGCTGCGCCTCGCGCACCGAAGGTGAGGCAGAGCCCTCCCGTTGCGCGGGCCGCGAGACAGAGCGCGTCGTCGTGGGCGCGCTGCGCTTCATCGTCGGAGGTCCGCAGAGGGAGGACTGCCGAGATGACGATGCCCTCACGGATGGCTTGGGCGAGGGTGTTCTCCCAGCCCTCGGCTTGTGGCGCCGGAGCCCCGGCCACAACGACGATCTCTTCATGGGTTGGGCGATCCACCACGGCTGCGCGATCTCGCACCGCCGCGTCGACGGCGCGGACCAGCGACGCTCCTTGGCCCGACCCGACGAGGTGGGTCCTTAGAAAGGCCGTCAGCTCATCGAGGTTCTGCGACGATGGGAGCGCCTCGCTCTCAGCGTCCGAACGCAGCACGCGCACCTCGACCGCGTCACCGGGGGAGAAGTGTCGCTGCAGAGCGGTGATCACCTCTTCGGTCTGGGAGGAAGGGGCGCCGCGCCTTGATCGGCTGAAGAGGCTCGGTTGGTCATCGATGAGGAGGACGACCGAGGTGCTGCCGCCGGCAGCGGGGATGGGCTGCCCATGCGCATGATCGGTGAGCTGCCGCTCATGGGGTTCCACGGAGACAGCGAGGGGTGCTGCGTGCCGCACCGTATCGCCCGGCAAGAGCAGGCGCACGCGGAGGCGCGGGGTGTCTCCGCTGCGAGAGGCCCCCAGCAAGGTGGGCTGCGCGTGGGCCTCTGAGCCCCGGTGGTGGGGGTGTGTGTGTCCTGGCGCTGCGGGCGCGAGGGCCCACAGGAGGGAAGCGACCAGCGCGAGGCGCGGGGTGTGAGGTCGCCTCCGCACAAGCGGTGACAAGGGTGGAAGGCCACGTTGGGCTGCAGTACGACGTCTCACGGCGACCTCTCGAGGGGTTCGGACCGCGAAGCCGATGACGAAGAGAAGGCATCGGACAGCGTGTGCCGGCTCATAGCACGGGCTGGCGCGGAGGAACAGAGACGCGCTCCTGGTGCGGCGCAGACCCGCGCCTGGACATCCGAAGGGATGCTCTGGTGTCGGATCGTTGCGTGGAGACGACACTCGTGGTTAGAGTGGGCTTGCGCGAGCGCGTAGGGCGCGCCCAGACGACAGGTTCATGGCTGCGGCGAAACGGGCGAGACCCACGCCGGGCCGATCTCCTTTCGAGGGTCGCGAACGTTGACGGTAGTCGAGGTGTCGTAGCATTGTCGGTGGATCCGAGCGTGGGTCCTCCTTCGCTTCCCGGAGAAGAGACGGTGTATTGTCCAGCCTGTGGGTTCAAGAACGCTGCCGAGGCCTCACGATGTGGGCGCTGTGGAATCGTTCTGCCCAAGCTCGCTCAGGGGCCGGAAGAGCCACCACGGCGCGTCTCTTACGCTGAGGGCGAGACGTCACGCCCCGAGGGTGGGTCGGCGAGCGCACGAGCCGGATCTGCCCCCCCGCGCCAGGCTTCGCACCCGCCGGCTCAGTCATCGGACGCGAGCCACGCGGGAGCCGGGGCCTTGGTTCCCGGAGAGCTGCCGAGGCACTACGAGAAGGGGAGACGGAAGGTCCCCAACGACGACTGGTCTTTTGACGAAGGTCCTCGTGATTCATCGCCTGGCCTCTCGCCCTCTCTGCTGGAGGAGAAGCTAGAGCGCTCCGCAGGGTTTGTGCGCGCCCCCTCCTACCGCAGGGGCACGCCTCCGCGGGACATCCCCTCGCCAGCAGCCTCCTTCCACCTCGACCCCAACACCCGCTCGCAGGAGGTGGAGGAGCTGCCACCTCCTCGCCCTAGAGAGGCGCACGGATTGACGCAGCATCCAGAGACCTTCCAGCCCTTTCAAGCCGAGCTCGCCCGCGAGACGGCTCCGCGACGGGGCCTCATGCCAGGGCGCTGCAAGCTCGTTGTCGAACAGGGCAAGATCCTCGGCGAGCGCTTCCTCCTCAGCGAGTGGGAGATGCTGATCGGCAGGTACGACGCGAACAGCGGGCGTTGCCCAGACATCGACCTGACCGCACAAGATCCCGCCTTTGTCCACCGAGCCCATGCGAAGCTCCGCTTCGAGCACCAGCAACAGAGCCTCTATCTTGACGACCTCGGGGGTCGAAACGGCTCCTTCGTCAACAACAAGCCCGTCTCGTCGCGCACCTCCGTTCGGCTCCAACTAGGCGACCGCGTGCGCATCGGGCGCGTGGTGATGCGCTTGGTCGATGCACCTGAGATGAGCGAGGTGGAATGAGCAAGGAGCGCCGCGAGACCACAACCGCCGCGCGCAGCGAGAGTGACCTCCACCAGAAGATTGGGGTGTGCGCGCTCGAACGCGGATACCTCACCCCGACGCAGCTCTATGCAGCGTGGAGCCGGGTGGGAGCCCAGCCAGACGCATCGCCCTACGACGTCTGGATCGCGGAGCGTCTCCTGGACCGCACGGAGCTCGCCGAGATCATGCAGTGGCTGCAACGCGGCGAATCCGAGGTGACACGCAGCACCCTCGAACAGCTTCCGATCGTACCGGGGGTCGCGTGGGGAGACGCCGAGGGCTACCCCTCTCTCACGCTCGCGGACGTTGTGAAGACACGTAGCCAGCCTGCGGTCCAGGATGCAGCCGTCAGCGATGCGCTGGCCGCCGAGGAGGAGGGCGCGTCGAAGGATCAGCGCTACATCATTGGCGCGGAGCTGGGGCGGGGCGGTGTGGGCATTGTCGTGCGCGCCTTCGACAAGCTGATCGGCCGCAACGTGGCGATGAAGCTCCTCGCGGATGACCTGGGCGGAGCGGAAGGCCTAGAGCGATTCTTGGAGGAGGCGCAAGCCACAGGACAGCTCGAGCACCCTGCCATTGTCCCCATCTACGACGTCGGTCGACTCGCCGACGGGCGCGTCTTCTACACGATGAAGCGCCTGCGCAGCCACTCGCTGCGCGACGTCATCAAGGGGCTGCGCGCAAAGGACACGGAGACTTGCCGCGAGTACACCCTGCCGCGACTCCTGGCGATCTTCCTGCAGGTCTGCCAAGCGGTACAGTACGCCCATGACCGCGGCGTCATTCACCGAGACCTCAAGCCCGAGAACATCATGCTCGGCGAGTACGGCGAGGTCTACGTCGTGGACTGGGGGCTCGCGCGCATCCTCCGCCACGGTATCGTCACGGACCGAAGCCTCCACCGCCAGCCCGAGCAGGGGGCCACGATCGGTACGCCTGCGTACATGTCACCCGAGCAAGCGCGCGGCGATCTCGATGACGTCCACGAGCCCTCGGATGTCTACTCCTTGGGCGTCGTGCTCTACGAGCTCCTGACCCTCCAGCAGCCCTCGACGCGGAACACGGTGATGGAGACGATGATGGCCATCGTCCAAGAGCCGGTCCGCCCCCCAAGCGAAGCCGCGCCAGACCGAAACCCCTCCGAGACCCTCGATCGCGTGGTCATGCGGGCGCTGGAGAAGCACCCCTTCCGCCGGTGGGAGAGCGCCAAAGACCTCCACGACGCCGTCGAACACTTCCTTGACGGGAGGAACGAGTACGAGGCCGAAGCGCACCTCAACGAGGGAGAGCGCCAGAGCCGTCTCTACGAGCAGGCGCGCAACGAACTCTCCCGCCTCGAAGCGGTCGTACGCGAGGTGAGCGCTCGCATCCCCGAGCATCTCCCGGTCGACCACAAGCGGCCCCTCTGGGAGCTGGAGGACCTACAGCAGGAGGCCCGCGCGCGCATGATCGGCGCGTTCAACGACGCCTTCCGGGAGTTCAACAAGGCCCTCGCCTTGGTCCCCTCCTACGTGCCCGCCAAGAAGGCGCTCTCCCGGCTGATGTGGAACCGCTACCTGCTGGCCGAGCACGAGAACAACCTCCATGACCGCCTGACCTACGAGGCCCACCTCCGACAAGTCGATGACGGGACGCACCTGCGCCTCCTCGATCAGGCCGCCGAGGTGAATGTGCAGAGCCACCCGAAGGGGGCCGCTGTCTTCTTGCATGCCTGGGAAGAGCGCGATCGTCTCCTCGTCCCGGGAGCCGGACGCTTCCTCGGCCATACGCCGCTCCAGATCTCCGTCGAGCGTGGCAGCTGGTGCCTCCGCATGAAGGCGGCAGGGTATCCTCTGATCCAGTTCCCCTTCCGCATCCAGCAGGCGCTACCGCTCGGCGTGGACATCCAGGCGCCTCACCGGCGCTCCGTCCCCGAAGGCTTCGTGTTTGTACCTGGCGCTACAGTGACCCTGGGTGGAGACCGCGAGGCCCTGGAGCCCCTGCCCCCTACCGAGGTCAGCATCAGCTCCTTCGCGATGCAGCGCTACCCGGTGACCTTCCGAGAGTACGCGCTCTTCCTCAACGCCCTGCGAAACGAGAGCGAAGAGGCCGCCTTGAAGCGCTTGCCCCAAACCCGCGACGCTGACGGGTCGCTGATGCACTGGGACGAGGCAGAACAGACCTACGCACCCCGCGATGTCCTGATCGAAGGACCGATGCGTGAGCTCTACCCAGAAGGCGAGAGCCACGAGTGGTCCCTCCCGGTCCTCGCCATTCGCTACGAGGACGCCTGTGCATACGCGGCCTGGCGTTCGCAAGTCGAGGGCCGGCCTCTCCGTCTTCCCAGAGAGGAGGAGTGGGAGTACGCCGCCCGGAGCGCAGACGGGAGGCTCTTTCCCTGGGGCAATCACTTCGACGCCACCTTCTGCAAGATGAACATCTCAAGGCACCTGCCCTCTCAGCCCGAGCCGGTCGGGGCGTTCATGAAGGACCTCTCGCCCTTCGGCGTCGCTGACCTGGCGGGTGGCGTGCGCGAATGGTGCCTTCAGGAGGACGACGCTGATCCCGAGGTCATCCTCAAGGGCTCGGCGTGGGCGCTCGATGCACGCCTGGCGCGCGCTTGCTCGCGCTCCCGCGGGCTCCGCACAGCCCGCCTGGCCGTCAACGGGTTCCGCTTGGTCGCAGAACTCTAGCTCGGGAGACCCGGTGGACGTGCGCATCCTCCTCCAGGAGGAGGGATTCCTCGTCGTCGACAAGCCGGCAGGGCTGCCCTCCCAGGCGACACCTGACCCCTCCAGGAGACACCTGATCCCTGCAGTACACGCCTTGCTGGGCGAGACACTTCCCTTGACCCTGGTGCATCGTCTCGACGCTGACACCTCGGGTCTGCTGGTCCTCTGCGCTGACCCCTCCCTCAACGGCTGGTTCACGGACCTCTTCAGGGAGCGGCGCGCACACAAGACCTACCGCGCCATGGTGGGGCTTCCCCCCTGCGTCAGCGCGCAGGACCTCCCCGAGATGATGGACGATCACTTAGCACCCGTGCCTGGCAGCAAGCCCAAGAAGATGCAGGTGGTCCGAGCGGGCGGACAGCGCGCCCATACGAGCGTGCGTGTCCTGGAGCACTGGCCGCGCTGCCTCACGCTCCACCTGGAGCCCCGCACCGGCCGAACCCATCAGCTTCGGGTCCAGCTCGCCTCCCGCAACTACCCCATCCTCGGTGATCGCCTCTACGGGCAGCGCGAGCGCTCCGCACCCTTTGCACCCAGGCTGATGTTGCACGCAGAGCGACTCCGCTTTCCGCACCCGAGCGGAACAGGAGAGGTCGACGTCATGAGCGCAGCTCCTGAGGTGTTTCTGGCAGACTACCTGCGCGCCTAAGCGTTGCCTCCGGGGTCCGTCGGATCCTTCCCGACGCATCGAGGAAGACGCCTTCAACACAGCGCGTCGCGAGCAAAGGTTGACAGGTAGATACCTTCGGAGAGGATGGGGCCTTGAAGCTCTCCGTCGGGCACGCAGGGAGACGACCCCTCGTCCACTCCGCGAACACGAGCCTTCGCTGGCCAGCCTACCTCTCTTCACCCCATACCCCTCCGCGTGGCACGCCCACCCCTACTCCCCTACGAGGTCTTGATGAACACACGAATTCTCGGTGCTTGCACCACAGCGCTCCTCTGCTCGTTGGCCGCGTCAACGGCTTGGGCCGGGTACCGGGTCGCGCCGGTCACCGGCAGCGACGCGCTGGAGATCGGCGCCTTGCTTCAGGTCGCCCATGACCTCAACCTGCCGGAAGAGGGTGACGCCAACAACGCGCTCTTCATTCGACGAGCACGCCTCGACTTTCAAGGAGCGCTCCCCCAGACGCGGCTCACGTACCGACTTCAGACCGAGTTTGCGCGCCGCAACAACCCTCTCTTGGACGCGTGGGTAGAGACCCGCCTCGGCGGCAGCCTCCGCCTCCGGGTGGGGCTCGACCTGCTTCCACACCACGTCCAGTACGCGACCGCCCCCTTTCGCCTGGCCTTCACCGAGCGCTCGATCACCTCCGACTTCTTCTCGCACCCAGGCGGGCGTGACGTCGGCGTGTCTCTCCGAGGCGACACGGGCGGTAGCCGCTGGTCGTTGACCTTGGCCGACGGCAGCGGCGCGATGCTCCCCCAACGCGACGACATCGCCTTCCTGCTGGCAGGACGCTACACCCGCGCGCTGCTTGGCCCCATTCTGGAGGAAGAGATCAGCCCGGCGGCCCGCGATTTTCCTATCGCCAACGTAGGCGTGGGCTTCCTCGCTGGGATGAACAACGGGACCCTCGGCCTCTTCGCTGCGCCGGAGGCTCCTGAGGGCTTCGACCCACGAGCGCACTTCGGCACGGGCTACGCTGATCTGCGCATTCAGGTTGGCAAGATCGCCGTCAACCTGGACGGTGCCTTCCGCTACGCGATGAGCGCCGATGACGACGCCGACCTCGACCCGGTCCTCTCGTGGGGCTTCAACGCGCTCGCTGGCTACCTGATTCAGCCGGACAAGATCGCGCTCATCATGCGCTTCGGGTTGGCAGATCCGAACATGGACGCTGACGACGACACGGAGATGCGTTTCGGCGGTGGCCTCGTCTTCTTCCACCGCAACAGCGGCCATGGTTGGCGCACCAACCTCGAGTACAACGGCGTCATCGAGGGGAACGACGGCCCCCTCAACCACAATGTTCGCGCCATGCTGACCTGGTCCTACTGACACCTGAGCGACGCGACACCTCGCTTCATCCCCAGCGGTGTGCTGACTGGGCCCTGCCTGCTCATGTGCCGCCGGCACGCTTGCCATCGGCACACCCGATCCTGCCTCGGGGCTATGCCTCTGACGCCGTCGTGACGTCCTCTTCGTACCCTTCGTCTTCGCGCGGCGACCCCTCCGACTGCTCGACGAGGTGTCCGAGCAGGAGGGCTAGAAAGGTTCGGTGTTCCTTGAGCTTCGCAAAGGGCCCCAGCAAGTGGATGTCATAGCGCATGCCTCCCACCCGCAAGGGGAGCACGCTCTGAGCGGGGGTAATCTTCATCTCCTCCATGCGGATGCTCTCACGGTTCAAGAGCGCCGCTGGTATCTCGTCGGCGCGGCGGCCCCGACCCAGGAGCAGCACCTCGGAGGAGATGACGATGTAGGTACGGACCGCAAAAAGGGTCCACCGCGCAAAGGTCACCGCAGCCCAGGCGACAAGGGTCAAGGGGAGCACGACCCACGCGACAGCTCGGTCGCTCGCGAAACCAGTCATCCACCAGACCACGAACACCAGGAAGAGTCCGACGCACCCGGCCATGAAGAGAAAGGTCATCCCTACGGAATCGGTCGTATATCGGAAGCTCGCAGCGTCCGGTTGCGCTAGAATTTCCCGCAGGCGCTCCGGCGGGAGCTGGCGCCAGCGGCGCGGCGCTACGTCTGGCTCTGGCATGGACAACCTCCTCTCACCACGTGTGCTCACGAGCGGCGGGCCGAGAGCACCCCGCCGGCCATCTGCCACCGATGCACCTCGGAGGGCAAGGGCAGTGAAGCCGCGTTGGTCGTGGTCAGGAAGACCTGCCCCTCCATCGTCGCGAGGAAGTGAAAGAGCCGCTGGTTGCGCTGCGGGTCCAGCTCCGAGGAGACATCGTCCAGGAGAAAGACAGGCCACTGACCCAGGCACTCGGAGAGTTTCTGCATCTCCGTGATCTTCAGCGCCAACACCAACGCCCGATGTTGCCCTTGCGAGGCCCGCACGCGAAAGGGCTCACCTTGCAAGAAGGCGCCGATGTCGTCTCGCTGAGGCCCGATCGAGGTGTAGCCGAGCACGTGGTCCTTGCGTCGGCCCTGGACGTACTCTCCAAAAAGGGCGTCTTCGTCGACATCTTCAGACCAGGGGAGGGAGGGCATGTAGCGCAGCGCCACCGTGACCTCCTCACCGAAGATGGAGCGAAAGTTGTCATGCAGCGGTGGCCCGATCTCTTCGATCCAGCGCGCTCGCTCCCTCATGAGCACGAGCGCATAACGGGCGAGCTGCCGATCGAACACATTGAGCTGGTCGAGCGGCAGCGTCTCGCGCTTCAAGAGCGCGTTGCGCCGCTTGAGCGCCTCCTCGTAACGCGCCGCCTCCTCAGCCCAGGCGGGTCGCGCCTGGAAGAGCATCCGGTCAAAGAAGAGGCGTCGCTCCGCTGGACCGCTGCGGAACACGCTGATGTCCTCTGGGATAAAGACGACCGTGTTCAGGGAACCAAAGTAGCCCTGCACGCTGCGCAAGACCTTTCCCTGGAGGTAGACCCGCCGACCGCGTGGGTGGATCTCCACGGCCATGTCCAAAGGCAGCCCGCGAACCTCTACACGAGCGCTGATCGACGCTTGGTCCTCGCCGTGCGCCAACAAGTCCCGGGCGTTGAGCGCACGGAAGGAGCGCAACGTTGAGACGAAAGAGAGCGCGTCGAGGAAGTTGGTCTTCCCTTGGCCGTTCTCACCTTCGATAACGTGGAAACCAGGCGCTAGCTGAACCTCGGTATGTTGGAGATTCCTGAAGCGCTCAACGCGGAGGGACGTGAAATGCACGATCCTAGAGGCGCATAGGCATCACGATGAAGATCGCCTCGTCTCCTTCATCACCTTCCATCTCTCGGACGATGGCGGGGGCGAGCGAATCACGGACCTCGATCGAGACCTCCTCCCCTTCGATGGCGCTGAGCGCGTCGATCAGATAGCGCACGTTGAAGCCGGCTCGGACCGGCTCTCCCGCGTAGCGCATCATCAACGTCTGCTCGGATTCGCCCTTGTCGGGGTCTTGTGCGCTGATGGTGCAGACCTCGCCCTCCAAGGCCAAGCGAACGTTGCCCGTGCGTGCGCTCGAGAAGAGCTTGGCGTACTGGAGCCGCTCCAGAAAGTCCTTCCGAGGCAAGAAGGCGCGTCGCTCTGGACGCTCCTCCGGCATCACCGAAGAGAAGTTCGGGAAGGAGCCATCAATGAGCCTGGCGATGAAGGTCGAGTTGCCGAAGCGCAACACGAGGTTGTTGTTCAGGAGCGCGACGTTGACGCTAGGCAGCGTAAGGTCCACGATGCGCCGTAGCTCGCCGAGCGCCTTGCGCGGGACGATAATCCCCTTGCGGAGGGTATCCGTCAGCGCGTCCGGTCCGATCCGAATGCGGCTCTCGGCTTTGCTGAGTCTGTGACCGTCCGTCGACACCAGGCGGATCTTGTCGTCCTCAAACTGCAAGAGTCCACCCAGGAGGTTGGGCCGGCTCTCGTCCGAGGCGACGGAGAAGAGGGTCCGGTCGACCATCCGCAGGAGCGGCAGCGTCGGGACGGAGATGAAGTCCAGCGCGCCGATCGAGGGCATCCGCGGAAGCTCAATGGGATCCAGGCCGATGAGACGCGCGCGAAGCGACGTGCTCGTCATCTGCACGTAGAAATTCGCCTCACGGTCTAAGGTGATGATGTCGTCCCGTAGGCCACGAATAGCCTCGTAGAGCTCCTTACCACGGAGCGCCACAGCGCCCTCCTTCGCCACCTCGCAAGGCAGGTGCGCCTGAAGGTAGATGTCCAGATCGGTCGCGGTCAAACGGAGGCCTTCGTCCGCGTGCGCTTCCAAGAGGACGTAGGGGGTCGATGGATGCGTTGACTTGGCCGGAAGGATTCCCTGGAAGCGAGCAAGCTCTCTGGACAGGCTCTGCACGTCGACTGTGATCTTCATGGAGGCAACCCCTGTGCGGTCATCGTGAAGCTGGCGGATTCGCGTTGGCACCGCGCCCACCACTGGTTCAGCACCCCAGCTTCCTAGTGCATCCCGGGCACATCGTCTACCACCACCGAGCACCAGTCGGCCGGCAACGCCACCCCGGAAGGCGACGAAGGCAGCGCACACGATGCGTGGCTTATGAGCGAAGAGAAGAGAAAGTGATCTAGTCTCAATTCTCCTCGCCGTCATCATCAGCCCTGTGGAAGCTGTGGAGTTGCCACGTAGGTGGGCCTAGGCGAAGGACCCTCTTGAAGCACCGCGTGTGGTCCGATGCGGTGGAGAGCTTCCCGCAATGCTGTGGAGAGCGGAAGCCCAGCTCTCGGCGGGAGAGGACTCCACCGCTTCTCCACCCATTACTCCACGGCGTTGTGCCCAGACTTCTCCACAAGGTGGCTCGGCGACACGTCGCCCGTGTTGGGATGAGGACCCTCGCGGAGGCGCGCCAGGCCGCGGACTGCAAGCTTGGCTTGACGCAACAAGCGCGTTACATGGGCGTGACGAACGCGCTGGACGTTCGGTGAGCCCGGGAGCGCAGTGATGTTTTGGAGCTTGTTGGGGGGTATTGGCTTCTTCCTGCTGGGGATGGCGCTGATGACCCAGGGGATGCAAGCCGCGGCGGGGGATGCTCTGCGTTCCCTGCTGACGCGCTTCACGCGCGGTACGGGGTCCGCGTTGACGACGGGCGCGGTGTTTACCCTGATCGTGCAGTCGTCGAGCATCACGACGCTGGCGACCATCGGCTTCGTGTCCGCTGGGCTCCTCACCTTTGGCCAGTCGATTGGGGTCATCCTTGGCGCGAACCTCGGCACGACCGCGACATCGTGGTTGGTCGCCTTGATCGGCTTCAAGGTGAAGATTGAGTCCTTCGCGCTGCCGCTGGTGGGGGCAGGCGCGCTGCTTCACCTCTTCACCAAGGGGAGGAAGAGCCACCTTGGTTTGATGCTCGCTGGGTTTGGGTTGCTCTTCGTGGGCATCGATCAGCTTCAGCTCGCGATGGCCGATGTGGGGGAGCGCTTCAGCGTCGATCAATTCGTCTCGCCTGGCCTCTGGGGTCGCATCGTGCTCCTGCTCTTCGGCATGGTCATGACGGTCGTGATGCAGTCGTCCAGCGCTGCGGTCGCGACGACGTTGGCTGCGCTCCACACGGGCACGATCGGTCTGGAAGACGCAGCAGCCGTCGTGATCGGTCAGAACGTCGGCACGACGGTCAAGGCGCTGATTGGCGCCATGGGAGCGAGCTTGCCAGCGAAGCGGACTGCGGCCGTTCACCTCATCTTCAACCTGACGACAGGGGTGATCGCCTTCCTCTTGCTGCCGCTCTTCGTCTGGTCCGTCGACGCGATCACGGAGTGGGCTGGTTCGGACGACGACGCGGTGAGCCTCGCGGCCTTCCACACGGTCTTCAACTTGGTGGGTGTGCTTGTCTTCTACCCCTTTGTGGGGAGGCTCGCTCGCTTCGTGGAGCGCATGCTCCCTGAGCGGCACACGTCTCTGACGTGGCGCCTGCGCGACCAAGCGAGCTCCTCTACCGAGGTCGCCCTTGAGGCAGCACGCGTCACTATAGCGGAGGTGGTAGGCTGGCTGGTCGACCGGGTCCGTGGCAAGATCGAGGGCAACATAGCCCAAGAGACTTGGGCGCAAGGGCTGATCGAGGCCAGGCAGGCGGTCGACGAGGTGTGGGCCTTCGTAGCAGCACAGCGGGGAGACGGCCGTCCAGCCGAGGAGATGGACGAACACCTCTCGGTGGTCCACGCCTTGGACCATCTCACGCGCTGGCTGCGCTTGCTGGAAGGAGAGCAGCTCGATCGACTCATCAAGACGGGCGGAATGCAGCAGGCGCTCGCGCTCTACGGTGATCAGCTCCAGAGCGCGGCGAGTCTTGCGCAAAAACTTGCGGAGCCAGACCCCGCTACCCGCCTCGAACAGGTCCGCGTGGCTCGTGAGCTGAGCGTGCGCATGGCGACGACCCGGAAGACGTTGAGACAGCGTTGGTTGCAGGACATCCCCGCCGGCGCCATCGCGGCCGAGGAGGCTGGAGATCGCCTGCTCCTGCTGCACTGGCTCGACGGTTCGAACTACCACATCTGGCGTCTGACAGAGCACCTCCTCATGCGCGTTCGGGAGCAGACAGGCGGCGCTCAAGGTGAAGCGAAGCTCCTGACCGACGAACACAACCCGGCACGATTTTCGGAAGGGGACGACCCGGGGTGAGGGAGAGCGCGGCGCTCGTCGACAGGGTTCCGCAGGCATGAGGCTTCGCTGATGCTATGCCGGGGGTGATGCAGACGCGTGGTGGGTACGCATGGCGCGCCGCGCTAAGCTGTGCTCAGCTTGCGAGCGTGGTGGTCCATTGCCAGGCGTGTGAGAGACGGTACACTGCCACCTCGCTTGATGCTCGGGCGTCGACGACCGGTGCCAGCGGGTGGTGGCGCTGGACACGAGCGTCACAAGGTGGCTTTAAGCAGACGACGATGTGAACTTCCTGGGTTCGCCAGGACATCCTACGAGAGGGAGAGATGATGGAGAGAACGTGGGTGTGGCGCCTGCTCCTGGCCGGTCTGCTGGCTGGCGGGTTTGGAGCCTGTGGTAGTGACGACGGTGGATCGGACCCGCTGCCCGATGTCGTGGAAGACACGGGGACGGACACGAGCGAGGACACGACGCCACAGCCGGACGTAGACGAGCCACAACCGGACGTCGATCCTCCGGACACGGGCGAGGACACGGATGAGCCGCAGCCGGACGTCGATCCTCCGGATCCGGCGCTCGTGGACTGCGATCCTCTGGACCCACACTACTGTTCGTGGCCCTGGCCCTCCAATCTCTACTTGGAGCCGGACCCAGATCGGGCGACCGGCTACACGCTCTCCTTTGGCGACACGAGTCTCCCGCGGAGCGGCCGTGGTCGGCACATCGAGCCCGGCCCATGGCGTCGCCTCGACGGCTACGGTCTCGGCGTCTATGCGCTCTCCTACTGGCCGAACCTCGATGACGAGGGCTTCCCCTCCGAGTACGACTTGGGAGCGTCCATGGAGGAGGAGAGCCCCATCTTGTGGTTCCGCGTCAGCCCCGAGGGCCTTGAGCGTGTACCCTTCTTCGCGGAGCTGGATCACCGGGCGGCGACGCCGGAGCAGGCGGCGCTGATCGTGCGGCCGGGCGTGATCCTTGAGGAAGGCACCCGCTACATCATCGCGATGCGCGGGCTGAGGAGTCGCAGCGGTCAGCTCCTGCCCTCCTCGGAGGCCTTCGCGTCGCTACGCGATGGCACGGCAGGGGCGGACGATCGCTTGGCGCCACGCGTTGATCGCTTCGAAGAGGTGTTCGATCTCTTGGAGGACGCCGGGGTCGCGCGCGCTTCGCTGCAGCTCGCGTGGGACTTCGTGACGGCTTCCAGCGACGGTCTCCACGGGAACCTCCTGGCGATGCGGGAGGATGCCTTCGCCCGGACGAACGGCGAAGGTGCCGATCTCGAGATTCGGGAGATCGAGGAGTTTCCTACGGGGGACATCGCGGTGGAGCTGCGCGGAGTGTTCCGCGTACCCCACTACATGCAGGAGCAGCGCGGCGGAGCGTCGCGGGGCTGGGTCTTCCACTGGGGGGAAGACGGACGGCCCTCCGTCAATCCCGCCAATCCAGTGTTTGAGGGGGAGATCTGGATTCGGATCCCGCGGGTTGCGCTGAACAGCGAGGAGCCGAGCGCGCTGGTCCTCTACGGCCACGGCCTCAACGGCACGGGGAGCCAGGTCCGCGGCGGGTTCAACAACCGCATCGCCAACCAGCACAACATGATCTTCTACGCCATCAACATGGCGGGGATGTCCTCGGACGACGTCCCGGGGATCTTGTTCCTGGTCAACAACTTCACGTACTTTCCGTGGCTCGCGGACCGTATGCACCAGGGCATCCTCAATCACCTGCTGGTCGCACGCGCCATGCGGGATCGCTTCCCTTCCATGGAGGAGGCCATCGATCTCGGTCTGAACATCGACACCGACCAGTCGTACTACTCCGGGATCTCCCAAGGTGGGATCTATGGGCAGACGGTCGTGGCCCTCTCGCCCGAGATCACCCGTGGACACTGTGGCGTGCCAGGCAACAACTATTCGACGCTGTTGGAGCGCTCGGTCGACTTCGATCCCTTCGCTGCCTTCATGGCCAACGCGTATCCGACACGTGAGGACCAGCTGACTGCGTTGGGGACGGTCCAGCTCTTGTGGGACGCCGTGGATCCGATCAGCTATGTGCGCCGGCTGCACCAGCCCTTCCCTGGTCAGGAGCCGAGCCGCGTGATTCTCGCGCCGGCGAAGGGCGACTGGCAGGTGGCTGTCTTCACGAACGAGATCGCGGCGCGTAGTGACATCGGGGTGGCCTTGATGGAGCACTATGACCGAGAGTACACCCCGTGGGGCATTGAACAGACGCCCTACGGTGAGGATGGTCATGATGGTTCGGGGGTGGTGAACTGGGACTTCAGCAACCCGTGGCCGCCGATCGGCAACATCACCCCCTTTGACTGCTACGGCGATCCCCATGGTCTTGGCCGGGGTCGAGACGAAGACCACAACGTCCAGCTCAACCACTTCTTCCGGACGGGGCGCATCATCGACGTCTGTGGTGGCGGTCCCTGCTACTTCCCGCGTCAGCCGCGAGACAACTGCCCCTGAAGCGCCAGGGCCGCTTGCTGGGGGCTTGACCGTCGGGGACATGGCTGTCCTCGGCAGCGTCGGGGAGCTCTCAAGCGCCAGGGCCCCTTGCTTGCGACCCGACCTGGGTAAGCCATCGTCAGCGAGCCGCCCTTTGCGATGGCGAGCCAGGGCGGCGGCGCGCCAGCGCGGCCGCCCCGAGGGGTGGCTCGCTGACCCGCCGCAGCGGCCTTGAGGCTGCCCTGTGTCGCGGTGGTGGTGAAGCGGCTATGGGTGCTACCGGCGCCAGCCGGCTGGAGGCTGCCCGTGTCGCGGTGTTGGTCAGGCGCCTATGCCCTAGCGGAGCCTGAGCTGGAGCAGCTTGACCTTGTCGGCGAGCTCGATGTCAGCACGGAGCTCGTCATGGATGCTGCGCACTGCCGAGAGGACGGTGGTGTGGTCACGGCCGCCGAAGAATCGTCCTAGCTCGGGGAGGGAGGCCCCGTTGAGCTCCTTGCCAAGGTACATGGCGACCTTTCGTGGCAAGGAGATGTTGGCCGTGCGCCGCCGACCCTTGAGGTCGGCGGCCTTGACGTGAAAGAGCTCGGCGGTCGCCCGCAGGATGGCCTCCAGACTCGGCTTTCCGTTGGGGTCTTGCAGGACCTGCCCAAGCTGTTCCCGCGCCATGTCGACCGAGATGGGGACGCGCTTCATGTGCGCGTAGGTGCCGATACGCGTCAGGGCCCCGTTGAGCTCACGCACGTTGGATCGGACCTGGCGGGCGATGTAGTCGAGCACGTCGGGTGCGACCCGAAAGTTGCGCTGCTCGGCGAGCTTCTGAAGAATTGCGATACGTGTCTCTAGGTCAGGCGGCTGGATGTCAGCCAAGAGCCCCATCTGCAGCCGGGAGCGTAGGCGTTCTTCCAGCTCGGGCATGTCCTGGGGGATTCGGTCGCTGGTGAGCACGATCTGGCGTCCTGCTTGGTGCAGGGCGTTGAAGGTGTGGAAGAACTCTTCCTGCGTACGCTCCTTGCCCGCGATGAACTGGACATCATCAATGAGGAGCAGGTCGACATCGATACGGTTGCGTTGCCGGAATCGGTCCATCGAGCCGCTTCGGATGGCCTCGATGAGGTCGTTCACGAAGGTCTCTGCGGAGAGGTAACGCACGCGCACGCTCGGGTCACGTCGGAGCGCTTCAAGGCCGATGGCGTTCATCAGGTGCGTCTTGCCCAACCCCACGCCCCCATAGATGAAGAGGGGGTTGTAGTGGGTCCCTGGGTGATCGGAGACGGCTTTGGCTGCTTCGAACGCGAACTCGTTGGACGTGCCGCGCACGAAGGAAGAGAAGGCGAGGCGCGGCTGGAGGCCGCACTCGAGAACGCGGGTGTTGAGCTGTGGCGCCGTGGAGGCCTGGAGGGCGGCTTCGGTCGCCCGAACTTCATGCCGCGCTGCGCGCGCTAGATGCGTGTCAGCGCTGAAGAGGGACATCTGCGCTTGCGACGCGCTGGCCCTCTCACCTACGACCAGGATCTCGGCTTCGAGCGAGAGCCCGTGTCGCGGCGCGAGGCGTTGCAGGCGCGTGAGGTACTGGCGCTCGACGAGCAGCGCGGAGAGCTCATCCGGCGCGATCACATGGTAGGCGCCGGACGCGGAAGGACGTAAGGAGAGCCGCTGGAGGCGTTGCTGGTCCTGCGCCCCTTGTTCTTCAGGTACGTCGAGGAGCAGGTCATTGAGGAGCGTCTTCCAGGGATCCGACATCGGCACGCCTCGGCGTCGAGAGGTGGTGAGAGGGAGGGGAGGGTGTGCCCCATGGACATCCCTTGGGCTACCATCGCCTCGGCGCGGATCGCAACCCTCTTCGCGCACCTCTCCACAGCGGGGCAATTTACGTAAAGCACTGAAAATAATGGACATCGGGGGTGTACTCCACAGCACCGGCCCTCGCCTGTGGATAATGTGGAGAGCGGACTTTTTGGGTCGTCATGGGAGCTTAGGTTGTGGATCCTCGATCGCGTCGTACGCTTCTTTCCACATGGTGTTCACATGGCTGTGATGGGCGAGGTGGTCCAGCGGCAGGGGTGGAGTGGGTGGTCCCTACCGACCTTGCTGGCGCCCATGGAGGGCATCACGGATCCCGTATTCCGAGGCGTGATGGTCGCGCAGGGGGGTGTGGGCATGGTCTGCACGGAGTTTGTGCGGATCAGCCGCGCTCCCTTGAGTCTGAGGGCGCTGAGGCGCGAGGTTGTGCGACCCACCGTGGGGGGGGTCGGCCTGAGCGTGCAGGTGATGGGTCGAGAGGCGGACAAGATGGCGGACGCGGCGCGTTGTATCGCGGCGGCCGGGGCGGACGTCGTGGACATCAACTTGGGCTGTCCAGCTCCCCGTGTCGTGCGTGACGGCGTTGGCGCGGCGATGCTCCGCGATCCCGTGCTGCTGCGCGAGGTCGTTGGCGCGATGCGTGCAGCGGTCCCGGGGGTGCTGTCGGCGAAGATGCGGGCAGGCGATGATGACGCGGGTGTGGCGCTGCGCAACGGCCGCGTGCTGGTCGAGGCTGGCGTGGACTACGTGGCCGTGCATCCTCGACGCCGGGTGGACGGCTATCAAGGGGTGGCCGACTGGCGCGTGATTCGCCGCCTAGGGGAGGCCTTGCCCGTCCCGGTCGTAGGCAACGGAGATGTCTGGTACGCGGAGGATGCGCTGAGGATGATGGAGGAGACGGGCTGCGCGGCGGTGATGATCGGTCGCCCAGCCATGCGCAACCCGTGGATCCTGCGGCAGGTAGCAGCGTTGCTCTGCGGTGAACCAGCCTTCGAGCCGAGCGGCGACGACGCGCTGGCCTATGTCTCTGGGTTGCGGCGCGCCTACGCGCTGGCGGATGGGCGACCCATGGCGCTGGGTCGCTTGAAGGAGCACCTCGGGTGGATGCTTCGGGCGGTGCCGGACGGGGGGGAAGCGCGGCGTAGGGCTCTCCGGGCCCAGACCTGTGCAGAGCTGGAGGAGGTGCTGGAGGTCACGTGGCGTGGCCGCGGGCCAGAGGAGCTGGATTGGCGGGCGCGCGGTGGAGCGCGGCTGGAGTGCAGCGGCAGCGCGCTGGCCTAGAGGAGGCCAAAAGCCTAGTTAAACCAAGAAGTTATTGCGCTTTCGGCAATTTTTGTGGCCTCGCTTGACACCCCTAGGCTGGTGCCTATCACTCCGCACGTCCTGGAACTGGGCCACCTGGAGAAGTGCGACCAGGGGCTCCTTCAAGCAACGCGCCTCAGAGAGAGGAGGAGACGATGAACGTGAAGCCGCTGAACGACCGAGTGCTGATCAAGCGAGTGGAAGCCGAAGAGAAGACCGCAGGTGGCCTGTTTATCCCGGACACGGCGAAGGACAAGCCGCAAGAGGGTGTGGTTGTGGCCGTGGGGCCGGGCAAGTTGGAGAAGGGTGAGCGCCACGCGCTGTCCGTGAAGGAAGGCGAGCGTGTTCTCTTCAGCAAGTACGGCGGGACGGAGGTGAAGGTGAACGGTGAGGAGCACATCCTCCTGCGCGAGGAAGACATCTACGCGGTGCTGAGCTGAGCTAGCTCAGGCTTTCGCTCGGGGAGGTGGGCCTTGTCCCCCGCTCTGGGCGAGACGCCTGAGGTGTGGGCACCGAGAGGCCCCCCGGGCCTCTCCGGGGCACTTCAGGGGACGTTCCCCGGCTCGAGAAAGGTTCAAGTCATTAGCATTTTGGTCGAAACATTCACGTAGAGAACCTACGTAGATCACAGAGGTGAGAGTCATGGCTGCGAAAGAGATTCTGTTTGGTGGTGAGGCGCGTCGCAAGATGCTCAAGGGTGTGTCCACGTTGGCGAAGGCCGTGAAGGTGACCTTGGGTCCCAAGGGCCGCAACGTGATCATCGAGAAGTCCTTTGGTGGCCCGAAGGTCACGAAGGATGGCGTGACGGTGGCGAAGGAGGTCGAGCTGAGCGACCGCTTTGAGAACCAAGGCGCGCAGATGGTTCGCGAGGCCGCCAAGAAGACGGCCGACATCGCGGGTGACGGCACCACGACGGCGACGGTTCTCGCCGAGGCCATCTTCCGCGAAGGCGTGAAGTTCGTCAGCGCTGGCCACAACCCGATGGCCCTGAAGCGTGGTATCGACCTTGGCGTTGAGACCCTCGTCAAGGAGCTCGCTGCGCTCTCGAAGCCGACGAAGGACCCGAAGGAGATCGGCAAGGTCGGTACCATCTCGGCGAACGGCGATGAGACGATCGGTAACCTGATCGCCGAAGCGCTGGACCAGGTGGGGACCGAGGGTGTCATCACGGTCGAAGAGGCCAAGGGCATGGACACCGAGCTCGAGGTCGTGAAGGGCATGCAGTTCGATCGTGGCTACATCTCGCCCTACTTCGTGACCGACGCGGAGAAGATGCTGGCGGAGATGGAGGAGCCCTACATCCTCCTCTATGAGAAGAAGATCTCGAACATGCGCGATCTGCTCCCCCTCCTGGAGAGCATCCACCGCTCCGGAAGGCCCCTGCTGGTCATCGCCGAGGACATCGAGGGCGAGGCGTTGGCCGCGCTCGTGCTCAACCGCATCCGTGGCACGCTGAACGTCGCCGCCGTGAAGGCGCCGGGCTTCGGCGACCGCCGCAAGGCGATGCTCCAGGACATCGCCATCCTCACCGGCGGTCAGGTTGTGTCCGAAGAGCTCGGCATGAAGCTCGAGAACGTCACGATCAACGACCTGGGCCGCGCGAAGCGCGTCACCATCACCAAGGACCACACGACCGTCGTCGATGGCCTGGGTGAGCGCGCTCAGATCGAAGGCCGGATCAACCAGATCCGTGCGCAGATCGATGAGACCAAGAGCGACTATGACCGCGAGAAGCTGCAAGAGCGCTTGGCCAAGCTGGCGGGCGGCGTCGCGGTCATCCGCGTCGGCGCTGCGACCGAGACGGAGATGAAGGAGAAGAAGGACCGCGTGGAGGATGCGCTGCACGCGACCCGTGCTGCCGCCGAAGAGGGCGTGGTGCCTGGCGGTGGCGTGGCCCTGCTGCGGGTCGCGTCGGCACTGGATCAGCTGGAGATCGACGACGAGCGTCGCTTCGGCATCGCCATCCTGCGCCGTGCGCTGGAGGAGCCTCTCCGCCAGATCAGCGCAAACGCGGGCATTGATGGCTCGATCGTCATCTCCAAGGTGGCCGAGGGCTCTGGCGCGTTCGGCTACAACGCGGCCACCGACATCTACGGCGACCTCGTGGAGATGGGCGTCATCGACCCGACCAAGGTCGTTCGCACCGCGCTGCAGAACGCCGCCTCCGTGGCTGGCCTCCTTCTGACCACCGAGTGTGAGATCGTGGAGAAGCCGAAGGAAGAGAAGGACGCAGCGCCCGCGCCGGGCGGCGGCATGGAAGACATGTACTGAGATCCTGAGCGCGTCCAGCGACGAGGCGCCTCACGGCGCCTGAGGGGGCGGGCCTTTGGGTCCGCCCCCGGTCTTTTTTCTCGTGGCCCTATCGCCCTCATGGCCGCTCCGCCTTGTGCGCATGAGCAGCGGGTTTTGGCCGATGCGCGCGGAACAGGTCTCGGCGCCGTCTGTGACCGGCGGGCATCGGGCAGTCGTGTCTGTGCGCATGGCCCCCTCAGGGGGTCAGGCGAGATCCTCAGTGCGTTGGGCTTGCGATGAGGGCGCTCGCGATGCACTAGACGCGGTCAATGGGTGCTGGGTGCCGAGGTGTGCCTGCGGGGTGGACAGCGCGAGGAGGTCGAAGTCCATGGAAAAGTTCGTCATCGAAGGGGGGCACCGGCTCGAAGGGACCTACCGGCCCTCGGGCTCTAAGAACGAGGTCTTGCCCGTGTTGGCTGCGACCTTGCTGACCGACCAGCCTGTCGTGCTGCACAACGTCCCTCGGATCGCGGATGTCGAGGTCATGCTGGAGCTCTTGGAGGCGCTGGGCGCGCGGGTCGCCTGGAGGGATCGTCACAGCGTCGAGGTCCACGCGGCCTCGGTGGTCTCTGGGGAGGTGCCTGCCTCCTTGAGCCGCCGGCTCCGAGCTTCGATCTTGTTGGCGGGTCCGCTCCTGGCGCGCACGGGGCGGGTGGTGCTGCCGCCGCCTGGTGGTGATGTGATTGGGCGACGTCGCTTGGACACGCACTTTTTGGGCTTCGAGGCGCTGGGTGCTCAGTTTAGCCTCGGGGAGGAGGCCTTCTTGGTGGAGGCGTCGACGCTGGTGGGTGCCGACCTGTTCTTGGATGAACCCTCGGTGACAGGAACGGAGAACCTGATCATGGCGGCTGTGCTCGCGCGTGGTCGCACGGTCCTTCGGAACGCGGCGTGCGAGCCGCACGTGCAAGGGCTGTGCAGGATGCTCCAGCGGCTCGGGGCACGCATCGAGGGCTTGGGGACCAACACCCTCGTGATCGATGGGGTCAAGAGCTTGTGGGGGGGCGAGCACCGCATCGGCAGCGACTACCTTGAGATCGGCTCGCTGATTGGGTTGGCGGCGATGACAGGATCGCGCCTGCGCATCGAGGACGCGGTCGCTGACGATCTGCGCATGATCCACTTGGTCTTTCAGCGGCTTGGCGTCGACTTTCCGTGTAGCGATGGTGTGATCGAGGTGCCCTCGGAGCAGCGGATGGAGATTCGGCCGGATCTCGGCAACCAGATTCCTCGCATTGACGACGCGCCGTGGCCCATGTTCCCGACCGACATGATGTCGATCGCGATCACAGTGGCGACGCAGGCTCGGGGCACGGTGCTTTTCTTCGAGAAGATGTTCGATGGTCGGATGTTCTTCACGGACAGCTTGGTGGGGATGGGGGCGCGGATCATCCTGTGCGACCCGCACCGCGTGGTCGTGACGGGTCCAGCTCCCCTGATGGGCGCGACGCTGGAGAGCCCGGACGTGCGCGCTGGCATGGCCTTGCTGCTGGCGTCGCTGGCGGCGAAGGGTCGCAGCACGATCTACAACATCCGGCACATCGACCGCGGCTACGAGCGGATCGAGGAGAAGCTGCAGGCGCTGGGCGCGCGCATCGAACGGCACCCCGCCTAGGAGGGCGGGAGGGCGTCGGTAGGCGTTGTGGTGGAGGTCGTGCGCGCCGCGCTGTCGGCGAGGGGCAGCGCAGGGTTCTCGTTTTGGAGGGCCTCGGCGAGGGCGTAGAGCGCGTCCTTGTCCCCTTCCGCGAGAATCATGTGTTCGCTGGTGGGGTCAGCCATGTCGACCGGCGCGTGGGGGTGCTCGCTGTAGGCGAGGGTCCAAGGGGGACGCCTCGCGTCGCCGGGCCGCATCTTGAGGGGGGCGAGGTAGAGCCGGTCAGGGTAGAACGTGGCGGTCCAGAGCCGGACGCCGCTGCCGCGTTTGTCACAGGTCCAGGTGCCAGCGGTGGTGTCTAGTGTGATGAGGTAGGGAGCTCCGAAGCCGGCACGTCGGGCGTGCAGGAGGCCGAAGAATCCTCCGAAGAGGAGCGCAAAGCTCACGGGGATGCTGGCCCAAGCGAGGAGCCCACCCTGGCCCATGAGCGCGAAACCCGCCAAGGTGGACAGCGTGGCGAGCACGAGGCCTCCGATGACGGTCAAGCACCCCGCCTTGCCTTGGGCTCCGTGCAGGCGGAAGGTCGTCAGGGGGGGGCGCCTGCGGAGGTGAGGGAAGGGCATCGCAAAGGTGGCGAGGAAGAGGGTTGATCGCTATGCTCCCGCGACAGGTACGCGCCACGGAGCCAGCCCACGGTAGGTCGAGGAGTGCCGGGGCACAACGGGCAAACGCAGGCGTCGCGCAAGGCAACGCAAGAAGGGCAGCATGAGCCGAGAGATTCTAGCGACTTTTCGTGCATCCCCGTGGTCGGGCCCGCAGGAAGTGACGGCGTTCATGAACCAGGTGGGCCCACCGACGCCGCAGCTCCTGGTCGGCATGCTAGAGGTTCTGAACGATCGGCGGCTCGCGATGGAGGGGGCGAAGCACGGGCTCCGCTGCGCCATTTTCCAGCGCTTGGCTGCGGGGTGTCCAGACCGGTCGCTCTTCATGCCCTACCTGAAGGCGATGCGCGCGGGAGATCTGCGGGTGCGGCAACTGATGGCGGAGCTCCTGCCGAAGGTCAACAACCCAGCGGCGCACGGTGAGCTGCTCGCGACGCTCGGGTCGGTCGACCAGCCGGTTCGGGAGCTGGCGCTCGTGGTGCTCAAGCAGCTCGGGTCAGCCGACATGATGGGGGACCTGGCGTCGATGGCCGGGCGCGTCCAGTACATGGGGCGGCTCCAGGCGGTGTCCTTGGCGCGCGAGATCGCAGGGGCGCGGGGCTGGCCCGTCTATGCGTCGGTGTTGAAGGTCGGCAACGACGAAGAGCGGATGGCTGCCCTGGACGCGATTCGCAAGACGAAGTGGGGCGATCGTGATCTCCCGGTGTTGCGCAAGACCATGGAGAGCTTGCTCCGAGACGAGAGCGATCGCGTCGCGTCCGTCGCTGTCGATGTGCTGTCGACGCTGGTCTCCAATGAGGACGAGTTCATTGAGCTGCTGGCACCGGTGATCGGGCGCGCGAAGACGCCCTTCGTCAACGCCGCGGTTCGGGCCATGCGTCGCTTTCCGACGGAGACGGCCATGCGCTGGCTCCAAGAGCACTTTCGGATGGGTCCGAACGCGGTGCGGATGGTCGTGATCGATACGCTCGAGGCCATCGGCAGCAAGGACGTCATCACGGTGCTCTCGGAGGCGCTCGACCACAAGCAGCTTCAGGTCCGCATGCGTGCGGCGGAGGCGCTGCAGCGGCTGAGCGCTGGAGGAAAGATCGATGTAGCCCGCACGGTGATCTGGCTCTTGCGGAGCCGCGACGTGGGCATCCGGCGCCTCGCGGCGGACGTTGCGCAGAACGTTCAGGACCCAGACGGCACCTTCTGGCCCACCCTGCTCGGCTTCCTCCGGGACGAGGACTGGTGGGTCCGCGAGCGCGTGACGGACGCGCTTGTGGGCATCGCCGGGACGCAGCTCACGCGCTACGCGGTGAGCCTCCTGCTCGACGACTCCCCAGTGGTGCGTCGCTATGCCGTCGACCTCCTCGTCCGGCTGCAAGACCCAGCAAGCCTGGGAGCCTTGGTGCGTCAGGCCCAGACGGACGACGACTGGTGGGTTCGTGAGCGCGCGGTCGAGGCGATGGGGCTGCTGCAGGATCCGAGAGCGGTTCCCTATATCGCTCACCTGATGCAGCAGGATGAAGAGCTGACGATCGTGGGCCTGATGGCGATGCAAGAGATCGGCGGCGACGGCGCCTTTCCTTACGTGTCTCCCTTTCTTGGGCACCCAGATCCTGAGATCGTGCTGACGGCTCTCGAGTGCCTCCAGGACTCCACGGTGCAGGACCTCTTGCAGCACGTCGAGCCGCTCAAGCACCACCCGGACACCCGCATCAGCAAACTCGCGGGTGAGATATTGATCAAGTGGCAGGTCATGTCCGAGGCGCAGCTCTTGCAGGCTGCGTTGAAGGAGGAGGGCTCCACCCTGGACAAGATCTTGATGATGGCGCTGGAGACGGGCGCCGACGACATCATGATCGTCCCGAATCGCCCACCCTGGATCAAGCGCTACGGCGAGATGCAGGTGTTGCTGGAGCAGACCTTTACGGCAGAGCAGGTCATCGGGTTGATCTTGCCGGTCCTCACCGCTGAGCAGCGTAAGCAGATCGAGAATCGACGGGACCTCGACTTCTCCTACTCGATCGAGGGCCGGGAGCTGCGTTTCCGGGCCAACGTGTTCCACCAGCAGAACGGCATCGGCGCGGTGTTCCGGAAGATCTCCAACAACATCCCGACCCTCGAGAAGCTCGGCCTGCCGGAGATCGTCCACTCGTTCGGTGACTTCCGTTACGGCCTCGTGCTGGTGGGCGGGCCGACGGGATCCGGGAAGTCGACGACCTTGGCCGCCTTGATCGACTACATCAACCGAAACTACCCCAAGCACATCATCACGATAGAAGATCCGATCGAGGTCATCCACAAGCCGCACCGTGCCCTGATCAACCAGCGGGAGGTGGGCACACACACGCTCAGCTTCAAGAACGCGCTGAAGTCGACCCTCCGTGAAGACCCCGACGTGATTCTTGTCGGCGAGATGCGTGACGAAGAGACCATCCACTTCGCCGTGTCCGCAGCCGAAACGGGACACCTCGTCTTCGGAACCGTGCACACGGTGTCGGCAGAGGCCACCATCGATCGCCTCTTGAACGTCTTCCCTCCCGGGCAGCAGCCGCAGGTGCGGTCGATTCTTGCCAACTGCCTCAAGGCGATTTGTTGTCAGTTCCTCGTTCCCCGGAAGGACGGCGAAGGCCGGGTTCCTACCTTGGAGATCCTGTTGAACAACGACGCGATCGCCAACCTCATCCGCAAAGGCAAGACCTTCCAGATCCCCTCTGTGATGGCGACCAGCCGCGACATGGGCATGCAGACGATGGACAGCGAGCTGCTGCGCCTCTTCAGGGAGGGCCTCATCTCGGCAGAAGACGCCTACCTCCGAGCCGCCAACAAGAAGGACTTTGAGGCCCTGCTGGCGGAGCTCGAGGAGATCGCGGAGCATCGCGCCACGCAAGACATGGGACAGCACTGAGGAGAGTGAGCCATGGCACGCATTGATTCCTTTCTTCAAGTGGTCGCGGATCAGGGCGCGAGCGACCTCCACTTCTGCTCGGGCAACCAGCCGATCGTGCGCCACGACGGCACCCTGCTCGCCCTCCCCTTCCGCAAGCTGAGCCCCAACGAGACGCGGCGCTTCCTCTTTGAGATTCTCTCGCCTGAGCAACGCGAGAAGTTCGAGCGCGTGCGCGAGCTGGACTTCGTGTACGCGCTGGACAACGGCTGGCGCTTCCGAGCCAACTACTACGTGCAGACGAACGGCGTGGCGGGCGTGTTCCGCGTGATCAAGAGCAAGCCGCCGACCATGGCCGCCATGGAGCTGCCGAGCATGATCAAGAAGCTGCTCCACCACAAAAACGGCATCGTGCTGGTGACTGGGCCCACGGGCTCAGGAAAGACCACCACGCTCGCGGCGATGATCAACGAGATCAACGCCACCGTGCGACGACACATCATCACGATCGAAGATCCGATCGAGTTCGTCCACCAGCCCAACAAGTGCCTGGTCACCCAACGGCAGGTAGGTGTTCACGTGCCCAGCTTCTCGGACGCGCTTCGTTCCGCGCTGCGAGAGGCGCCGGACGTCATCGTCGTCGGCGAGATGCGTGACCACGAGACCATCTCGCTCGCGCTGACCGCCGCCGAGACCGGCGCGCTGGTTTTCGGCACGCTGCACACGAACACTGCCGCAACCACGATCGATCGCATCATCGACGCGACGCCAGAGGAGGCCCGCGACCAGACGCGGGCAGCCCTCTCGGTCTTGGTGCGGGGTATCGTCGCGCAGCAGCTCCTGAAACGCTCGTCAGGAGAAGGGCGCGTCGCGGCGCTGGAGGTGCTGTTCAACAGCACCGCCGTGGCGAACCTCATCCGTGACGACAAGATTCACCAGCTTGAGGCGCTCCTGCGCAACGCTGACGGCCGCGCGGAGGGCAACCTCGGCCTGGACATGTGCCTCTACAAGCACGCGCGCGCAGGCGTGATCACGCACGAAGAGGCGCTCCGCTACGCCAAGTCGAGAGAGCACGTCGCCAAGCTCTTGGCTGAGATGCCCGAGGAGATGTGACCATGACGCAGGTCGACAGAGAGAAGCTCAGAGCGCAGGCACGCTCCATGTTCCAGGAGGGCAACGCGGCCGGCGCGCTGGAGCTCCTCAAGCGTGCGGGCGCCTATCTGGATGCTGCTGAGCTCCTGGTCCAGGCCGGGCACGCGCAGCGCGCCGGTCAGCTCTTGGTGCAGGCCGCAGGCATCACCCGTGACACCGGCCTGTCCCGTGGCGTGGTCGCCAGCCTACCCCAAGAGGCCAAGCAGTACCTCAAGGTCGCTGCTCAGTGTTTCCAGCGCGCTCAGCAGAACGCGCTCGCCGAGGAGATCCAGCAGGCGCTTGGCGAGAGCAGCGCTGCCCGTCCCGTGGCAGGGCCCGCTGCGGGCGCAGCAGGCCCGCCCTTGACCGTTGCGTCTCCCGCTGCGGCGGGTCCTTCCGCGTCGACCGATGCGGTAGGCAAGCGCCTCGAAGAGGCAGGGCGGACCGCGGAGGCGCTTGAGCGCTACGCCAAGGTGGCGGCGTGGGCCGACGCCGCGCGTTTGGCCCTGGAGCTGGAGCGACCCGACGAGGCCGCCCAGTACTTCTTGAAGGCGCAGCTCTACTATGAAGCGGGGGTGTGCGCACAGCGCGCCGGCGACGCCGCGATGGCGGTTGAGATGCTCCGCAAGGTGACCAAGCAGGGCGGCCCTTACGAGGCCGCAGCCGCCGCGGTGATCCAGATCGTAGAGCACGCCCCGAAGCTCTTCGATCACCAGGTCGACACCTTCCTGACGCCCTTCCTCGACGCGGCGCCACGGGATGAGCGCGAAGCGGACCTCTGCCTGCGGATTGCGAAGGTCTATCGTGAGGCGGGGATGGGGACCCTGGCCGTGGGCTTCTTGCAGCGCCTCTGCCAACGCTTCCCAAATCGGAGCGACGCAGAAGCGCTGCTCGGGTCGTTGCACCAGGAGCCCGAGGCCAGAGCAGGAGACTTCGCCCGCGTCCTCGCTGAGGACGATCGCTTCCGTAGCTCCGACGCGGACCGCAAGAAGGGGCGTCGGGCAGCGTCCGCCCTGGAAGGGCTTCCGGATCTGCCTGATCTTCCTCCGATGCCCGACTTCAAGCCGGCGAAGGGACCCCAGAGCCCCGCCGCGTCTTCCTACGCCGCGCGCCTCCTCTCCGACGAGCTGGTCAGCGACGCTCCCGCCGGCGCACCACCCTCAGGACCCGCTGGTTACGGAGGTCACCCTGGCTACCCACCGCCTCCAGGGTATGGGTATCCTCCCGGCTACCCGCCCCCAGCGGGGTACCCACATGGTTACCCGCCCCCCGGCTATCCGGGCTACCCTCCACCAGGCTACCCGCCGCAAGGAGGCTATCCGCCGCAGGGCGGCGCACCGGCGCAGGGGAGACCCGCGTCAACCGAGCACCACGAGGCACACCGTACCTACGCCAGCACCCCCTCTACGGATGATCACCTAGCGTCACCCTCCTCGGAAGGGACCAAAGGCTGGAAAGGCTTCGTTGAGGGCTCCGTGCTCGCCGAGCGCTACAAGCTGGAGAACAAGCTCGGCGAGGGTGGGATGGCCGTGGTCTACCGAGCCATGGACTTGATGCTGGAAGAGCACGTGGCCTTGAAGATCTTCACACAGCAGATCACCGACGAGCAGTCGCTCAAGCGCTTCGTCCAAGAGCTCAGGTTGACCCGGAAGCTGCAGCACCGGAACATCATCCAGTACTTCGATATCGGCGCGTTCCAGGGTCACAAGTACATCTCGATGGAGCTGCTCGCGGGTCGTGACATGAACCACTGGATGGGTCGGCCCTTGCCCTACGACGTGGGGCTGCGTTGGATCATCCAGACCTGCTACGGCCTCCAGGCCGCCCACGACCGAGGCATCGTCCACCGAGACGTCAAGCCGCACAACCTCTTCGTCTGTGATGACGGCGTCGTGAAGGTCATGGACTTCGGAATTGCCAAGCAAGCGTCGACCAACATGACCTCGGACAAGATGATCGCCGGCACCCCAGACTATATGTCACCCGAGCAGATCAACGGGTTCAGCACGGTCACCCACGCGACGGATCTCTACGCCTTGGGCGTCACCATGTTCCAGGCCTTCACGGGCGAGCTCCCCTACGTGCACGAAGAGACCGTTCCCCTGCTCTTGGCGCACGTGTCCGACCCGATTCCGGATCCACGAATCCACAACCCTGAGATCCCCGAACGGCTCGCCGCGGTGGTCATGCGCCTGATGGCCAAGCAAGCCCACGAACGTCACGGCTCGTGCAAAGAGCTGGCCGCCGAGCTGAAGGAGATCCTGGGATCCTTGGCAGGGTAGGGAGCTTCAGCTCACGCGACGCGCGCGGCGGTAAAGGGGTCCGCGGAGATGATGTGCAGGTCCCGCTGAGGGAAGGGGATGGGTACCCCCTCTTGGTCGAAACGCTGCTTGATGGCCTTGCGGAGATCGAGCTGGGTGGGCCACCAATCGGGACCTGCGGTCCACACCCGCACCAGGAGGTCGACCGAGGAGTCGCTGAGCGCGCTCACCGCGACCAAGGGTGCGGGGTCGTGCAGCGCGCGCCCTTCCTGAGCGATGACGTCGTGAACGAGCGCGATCGCGCGGTCGATATCCTCGCTGTATGTTATACCGACAGTTAGGTCGAAACGGCGCCGGGTCGCCCGCGTCATGTTGCGGATATCGGAGTTCCATACACGCAGGTTCTGCATCGTCAGAAAGACGCCGTCTGGGGCGCGGAGCTCCGTGGCGAGGAGACCGATGCGCTCAACGGTCCCCATCTGGCCGCCGAGGTCCACGAAATCTCCAACGTTGAAAGGACGTTGGACGAGCAGGACGGTCCCCGCGGCGACGTTGGACAGCGTTCCCTGTAGCGCCAACCCGATGGCCAGACCCGCAGCACCCACGATCGCGACGAGGGATGCCGTCTGAACGCCCAAGGTGCCCAGCGCTACAAGAAGCACCAAGAAGAGCAGGGCGATGCGGATCACCTGCTTGAGAATGGGACGCAGCGTGGGGTCCAAGGCGCTTCGGTCCAGCGCAGGCCCGACGCGGCGGACCAGTTGGCGCACGACGAACCAGCCGATGGCAAAGACGAGCATCCCGCCGAGGAAGCGGTGGAGATAGGGCTGGAGAGAGGTGAGCAGGTCGGACATCACGGGGCCTAGAATCGAGGGAGGAGACAGAGGTCAGCGGCCAGGGCTTCAGGAGGCGCAGTGCGGCGAGTCCCCTGTAGGCAGGCGGGCCGCGCGCGACAGAGGTCAGCGGCTAGGGCTTCAGGAGACGCAGAGCCCCTGCGCTGGCCTTCTCGGTAGGGAGGACTGGTGCCTTGGGCCGTGTGGCGCAAGCCCACGTGTACGCGTCGCGTGGGGCCCCGCTCCATCGGCGGAGCGTTTCGGTCCAAGCGCAGAGCCGGGGTGGGCTCGCTGCTCTCGGCTGTGGGGTCCGCAGAGCGGCGTGAGGCCCGCGCCCATGCCGTGGCCCGACCAGCGACCGGCATTCTGCAACCCCCGCCCTGAGGAGAGGGATCACCCTTGGTTCCTCTCGCTTGGTACGACCTGTACACCTGCGCAACGGGCGAGACACAGAAAAAAGAACAGTTTACTAATGTATTTACGAGTCATTGTTGATTTTGTTGGAGAGAATGCCAACCTAGCGGGTTAGAGAGGTTGTTGGTGGCAGGCTCTCGATCGGTGTCAGCCAGGGTCCATGTGTGGTGTGACGGATTCTGCGAGCAGACCTCCAGAGCGCATAACAGGAAGGCTTGACATCTTTAGCGATGTCGATGTGTATCCTGAAGAAGGTCTATACGTAGACGGTTGCCAATCGCTTGGCGGTGGGTTGTCGTTGGGTAGCGCCGCCGCGAGGGTGTTTTAGGAGCAAGCAGAGGTTATGGCCACACGACAGAAGCCGAAACGTCCTGAAGATCCGATCGCTATGAACATGGCGAAGATCGTCTACCGGTTGATGAGCAGCCCCAAAGGCTGGCGGATCGACCTGATGTGCGAGGAGCTCGGTATCGCGGAGAGGACCTTCCGCAAATACCGTCGGCTGCTCCAGGAGGCCTTCCCTGGGTTTCAGCGGGAGGACGGCACATCCATGGTGGAGCAGGTGCGCGACGCTGAGGGCACGTACCTGCGCCTGGTCGCTCCCAGCCGGCATGATGTGGAAGGGCAGTTCGACTACTTGCAACGTGTTGCGGCGCTTCACTTGGCGCGCCAGATGTTCCACTTCGTCGGGGAGACGGACCTCGGGTCGGCGCTCCACTCTGCGACGGAGGAGCTGCAGCGTATTCGCCCCGACCTCAACGTGGCGCTCGAGCATGTCCTGCGCTACGCCGACCGCATGCTCTACCTCTTGCCGCACGCCCCGAAAGACTACGGTGACCAGCAGCAGACCATTCGGCGCCTCTTCAACGCGCTGCTGCGCAATCAGGTCATCGAGATCGACTACCATGCGGCCCATAGCGACGAGCAGAAGACCTACGTGCTGGAGCCCCTCACCCTCTTGAGCTGGCGCAGCGGCCTCTACCTTCTCGCGCGCGTTCGGGGTCAGAAGAAGGTGAAGACCTACGCTATCGACCGCGTCATTGACGTCTTTCCGCTGGACGAGCACTTCGTGTACCCAGCGGAAGCCGACTACGATCCGAAGAAGTATACGGAGGGCAGCTTCGGCCTCTTCCTCGAAGAGGGTGGCAAGAAGCGGCAGGTCGTCTTGACCTTCGCCAACGAGAGCTGGCTCAAGGCCGACCTGATGGAGCGGGTGTGGCACCCGACGCAGAGCTTCGCGAAGCTCCCAGATGGACGCTTGCAGATGAGCTTCCGTGTCTCTAGCCTGGTGGAGGTTGTCCCCTGGGTTCGTAGCTACGGCAAGCAGGTGCAGGTCGTCCAGCCCCAGGAGCTCAAGGACGCTGTGAGCGAGGGTGAATGAGGCTGACCGCAGAGATCATGCGCGCACATTGGGACTCCCTCGCGGAACGGACCGCCATGGGGACACTCGGCATTGAGCTCGTGCACATCGATGAGGAGACGCTCATCCTCGGCTTGGAGGTAGGACCCAAGGTCCATCAACCGATGGGCCTCCTCCACGGCGGGGTGTCCGCGCTCCTCGCCGAGACCGCCGCGTCCATGCATGCCGCGCTCGGGACCGACCCGAGGGAGCGCTTGCCCGTCGGGATCGACCTCCACGCGTCGCACCTCCGCTCGACCAGCTCCGGCCGTGTCCTCGCTCGCGCGAAGGTGCTGCGCAAGGCGCGGAGCCTTGTGGTGCATGATGTCGAGATCATTCAGGAGGAGAGCGGCGCGCTGCTCTCGGTGGTCCGCGTGACCAACCTCATGAAGGTGCTCCCCACCGAGGGCGGCGCAGCGCCGGAATAGCGAGGCTGGCCGAGGCTGGCCGCTGGGTTCGTGACCACTAGCGGTGGCTCCGCCCCCTGCCCCTCCCTCCACGAGGGCCTGGCGTAGCTCCCGCCTGGCCCGTCAGGAGCAGCGCGAGGGATGAACCAGAGAGTCGCAAACTGAGCCTGCGGTTGCGCTTCAGGAGCGTCGCGATCGCGAGGGCGCGGCCGCTCTCTCCAAAGACTCGCAGAGAGTCGACAGGGGACACCTCTTTGCCCTGCGCGATCAGACGCAACACATCCCGAGCCGATGCTCCCTCCGGACGGCCGGTCCCGTCGGCGTCCCTCGGCGCATCACCCTCGTCCGCTTCGGCGGGGCTCTCGTCACCTTCGGCCACTTCCATGGCCATCGCTGCGCTCGCGTCAGCGCCAAGGTCCTCGTGGCCAGGGTCTTGCGCAGCCTCGTCGTCCGTCAGCGCGGTGTCCTGATCGTCACTGGACGGCTCCAGCGCGGACGCGTCGCTCTCGCGCACACGACCGACGCGGACCCGAGGTGGCGCCATCGACAGCGTCCAACCCTCAGGGTGCAGTTCCAAGCTCTTCGCCCAGCGCTCTCGCTCGGCGAGGTCCATGAGCGACCCGATGATCATGTGCACGTCCTCGGCGTCCAGGTCGACGTGCCTCGCCGCCTGTCGCCGCCCGTCGAGGATGTGCTTGTCGTCGAGGATCTTCCACCCTCGTTGGCGCGCCTGCTCCGCGACAGGCGACAGGAGGTCTCTGCGCAGCGCCAAGCGCCGTGGGCAGAAGGCGCTGAGCCGCTGCGCCGCGTTGCTGTCGAGGCCCTCTAGCATGCGGCGCCGGCGAAGCCCGTGCTCTACGCTCTCCTCCCACGCGTCCATCAACCACGCGAGCAGAGGAGAGCCGTCGGGACGCGCGTGCTCCGTGGGCAGGGTGTCGTCGGTGCCGTCGTCTCCCTGCGCGTCTCCGCCGACGGGCTCGTCCCCGGCGCTCGTCCCCTCGATGTCGCTGCTGGCCTCGCTCTCCTCAGCCTGACCGGCGAGAGACCCCTCCGGCAGGTCCTCCAACGCTCGATCCCACCAGGCAGACAGGAGCGCGTTGATGTCCGGGCGGCCAAGGTCATGGCTGGACCACAAGGCGCGCAGACGACGGAGCCCACCCTTTCGGGTGCGGGCAAGGTCTTGGAAGTAGGAGAGTGTCTCTGCATCGGCTGACGCGCGCAGCAGCGCTCGGAGCGCGTCGCGCTCCGTGGAGCGGTCGATGTGCTGGGCCGCCCTGCTGAGCGCGTCGGCGGAGGCCAGGTGGAGGCACCAGGCCAACCACGCAGCGGCTGGCCCTTGGAGCGTGTCTTGACCCATGGCCAAGGTGGCTAGGTCACGGAGCGAGGGTGAGAGACGGCCGCGGGCGACCAGACGCGCAGCGTGAAGCCCCGCGAGCCACCCCTCCTGCAGACGTACCTCAGGTACCCACGCGAGGAAGGCGTCATCCACCGCGCGCTCCAGGTCCGATCCCCACGCGCCGAAGCGCTCGCGGCGCCGATAGAGCAGCCCAGCGACGCGGTAGAGATCGTCACCGCAACGGGCACGCTGACAGAGACGCAAGAGTGCCTGGTCGATGTCCTCGGGAGTAGCCGCTCCGCTCTCCAGAATCCAGCCGACGGCTGCCTCAGTGCGACCATGGGTCTGGAGCAGCTTGACGATCTCGCGCGCGGGCCACTGTGTCACGCTCCGCATGATCTCAATGACGGTATCCAGCTCCTCGTCTGGCTGGACGGCGACAGCGATGTCGAGCAGGGCTTCCACAGCGCGCCCCGCGTCTTTCGTCGCAGCCATGCCATCGCGCTCAAACCACAAGGCCAGCGCATCGGCCTGGGCCAGGCGAGGGTTTCGGCGTGCATCCAAGAGGTCGCGCATCGCCGGGTAGCTCTTGGTGCCGCGGAGGCATAGCCGGATCCAGGCCATGCGGGCGGCGCGCGAGCCGCTGTCGCTGCGCAGCGACAGGAGGCGATGCATGTCCGCGAAGAGGGGGTGCGCGACCAGCTCCCTCGCCCACCGGTGCCGTTCCACGACCTCCAGCAGCCGATCGAGCTCGCGCAGGTGGTCCCCAGGGCGATGCACAGCGCGGGTCAGCGTTGCGAGCGCTGCATCCGTGTCGAGGTGCCCCTGGACGTGGAGGAGCAGCTCCAGACGCTCTCCGCGCGGCCCTTGTGCGTCGCCGATCGCTTCGCTGATCCCCCCTGTGAAGCGCAACACAGCTTCGCGAGCGTGCCCCGTGAGCGCGTCCTCCTGCGCGAACTGACGCAGCAAGGCCAAGAGCTCGGCTTGCAGCTTGGGGGAGAGGCTGGCGGCGTTGGGCAGCACGTCATCAAGCCAAGCGAGCAGCGCGTGACGCTGAGCGGGTGAGGCCGCGCGGCAGGTCGCCCGCCAATACATGAAGTGTGCGCGGACGGGATTGCCCTCGTGCTGCGGGGGAAGTGGCGGCGGCAGCGTGAGCGAGGACAGCGAGCCAGCGCTGGACGCGGCTCGGGCGATCAGCATGTCCAGGGCGCCGAGGGCCTCGAAGACCGCGTCACGCTTGGTGATGGGAGCGTTTGACGCCCGGGTTGCCTCAGCGATGAGCGCGTCGTCGTCCAGCGTGCTGAGTGTGGCGAGGGAGCGAACCGTGGGGTGGTCGGCTGCCGCCAGCAGGTCGTTGAGGGCAGGCAGCCTGCCACCGCCAGAGACGCGGGCCAGCGCACGGACGTTCGTCAGGGAGGGATTCTCGACCTCAAGGCACGCTTGGAGGCGATGCAGGGGTAGGTCCGCTCTGTCGAGCTCCCGCCCGCGGAAAGACCAGTTGCTGACAATGTAGTCGTAGCGCCCCAAGAGCGCGCGCAGCGCGACCGGCCAGCCGTGGAGGCGGGGGACACAGATCGCGAAGCAGCGGAGATGATCCAACGAGGGGCGGTGCAGCGCGTGGCCCGCTTCGGCCGTGGCCAGAGCGCGGAGCAAGCGCTCAAGGTCCGTCTCTTCGCGGGGGAGGATGAGGAGCTCGCGCACCAACGCGTCCATGTCCGTGCGCGTGAGCGGGAAACTGGGGAGGCTGGCGTCTGGATGGTCCAGCAGGCTGGCGTCGTGGCGGATGGCCTCCAGGCTCCGTCCGATCAAGAAGAGCGACACGGCTGGTTGCCGGTGTTCACGATCGGGGCGCAGCCCAAAGAGGCCCTGCAAGAAGCACGCGATGAGGGCAAGGTTGGCAGGCTGCTGTGCCACAGCCCCCGGTTGCAGCATCTTCGACAACACCCGCGCCAGCGCAACCACGTGCCCCTTGCGCTCGGCTTCGTCCGCGTCGTCAGCCGCCCAGAGCGACCATAGCGCTCCGAAGAGCGGCGCCACCTGCGGCGCGAGCGCAGGCAGCACCTTCCGAACCGCCGACTCCCGCGTGGCGTCGTCCGCCAAGAGCAGGCTAACGCCGTAGCGCTGCAGGCCATGGCCGTTGTGCAGCAGCAAGAGCCGGGCTGCTTCAGCGCTCGCGCTCGGGTCGTCGGGGTGCTCCGCCAGCCACATCATCAAGGCGGCGAGCGCCTCCGTGCCTTCGCTCTCGTCCGGTTCCGCCGCGCAGGACAGCTCAGGCCGTCCGTCCTTGGGGGTTAGCCGACCCGAGAAGCGGAGCGCCGCAGCCTGATCTAGCCAAGGGGAAAGGAGACCACGCTCGTGCTCATCCGGGGTGTCACGGATGGGGGTGACCAGCGGAATCCATGGAGGACCCTCCGAGAGCGGGGAAGGAATCAGCCACGCAGCGTGGGTGCCGATCCGACGATGAATCGGCGGCCCTGCTTCCGGGTTGGGCACACGGTAGACGACATGCGGGTCCTCCCACAGCGCGAAGGCCACCGCCTGCCGAAACGTGAGCTCCTTCGCGATCTGCTGCAGCGAACCCTGGCGCCGCAGATACAATCCAGGTTTGAGCAGATGAATGGGGTCGATCGCTCGCCAGCGCATGGGGAGCCTGCCGCGGACCAAGGCGCAGGCCATGCAACCCTGCGGGTCCACGATCACGAACTCCAGCCCTTCGTCTCGCGCAGCCGACCGAGCAGGGCGACCCCGGTCACCCGCTTGTGGGTGACCTTTACGGCCTGTTGCCTGCGCAGACTCCGATGGTGGGTGTTGCGGTCGGGGTCGAGAGGGGCGACGGGCCATGGGCGCTAGGGGATGAGAGGGCAAAGATGAGAGGGCAAAAAACGGGGAAGCCTGCGCTGCGCGCAGTGACGCGCAGGGTTACCACGCCCCACCCGGGCTGGCTACTGTCCAGGTGGAAGGACCGCGCTCCTCCAAGGCCCGGCCAGCACAGGCTCCGCGTTGCGCGGCCCCCATGGGGAGCCAGCTCCCAGGATCTCGCTAGACCCCAGGCAAGAGCTATCGGCCGCACGCCTCAACACCTCGGTTGCCCTGCGCGCGACTCCCTGCGACAAGAGCCTGGTTTCCCATGTCCACCCCGTGGGTGGTCATCGTCTCCCCTATGCGCGCCCCATGATTCTCTATACCGCTCGCGTCTTGGCCATCCTCGCCCGTGAAGGGAGCCAGCCCCGCACCCAGCTCTGTGAACCCATTGAGCAGGAGCTGCGCGCCTGGCCCTGGTACTGCGACAACAACCGCCACATCAACAACGGCCAGTACCTGACGCTCATGGACTACGGGCGGACGGCCTGGGTAGCACGCACGCGCTTGCACAAGCGCATGCTCTCCGGTGAGCTACACTTCGTCGTGGGTGGTTTGACCATCACGTACCGCCGGCCCATCGACCTCCTGGAGCCCTTTCGCCTCCGTACACAGCTCGTCGCCATGGACGACCGGTGGTTCTATGTTGAGCAGGTGTTCCTGCGCCAGGAGGGCAAGGTCGCGGCTCGTGCGCTCCTCAAAGGCATGGCGCGGCGCGGCGCTGAGGCCTTGCCCCCCCAGACCTTGGTGGCGTGGGTCGGCGCCAGCACCGACGCGCTGCCCCCTCCACCTAGCGAGGAGATCACGCGGTGGAACAGCGCCAGCGACCTCCAGATGGCCTGGATACGCGCGCACGATGCCCCCTAGCTCCGGGGAATGGGATCGGGCCGGGCGCGACCTCAGGCCACAGGTTCGCGTGACCTCAAGGCGCAAGGTAGCGCGCTCAAGCCGGTAGGTGTTCTCGCTATTCGAGGGCTCAGCCCTTGCGCTGCTTCGGGTTAGGATTATTCTAAATCCATCAAGGCTGCTGTGGACATCCCGCACGCAGCGTATCCTAGCCAGGCCCAGCGCCGCCTAACGCCCCCTCAGGAGGACATCATGACCACGCTTCGATTCCCCTCGCGCATCGCCCTCGCCACGGAGACCCGAGAGCGCCTCGTCGCCTTGCTCAACCGCAACCTCGCCAACACCATCGCGCTCCAGCTGATGGTCAAGCAGGCCCACTGGAACGTGCGCGGGCCGAGCTTCCAGTTCGTCCACGAGCTCTTCGACGCGATCCTCGGGCGTCTGCGGGAGCACAGCGACGAGATCGCCGAGCGCGCAGCCATGCTTGGCGGTGTCCCGATGGGTACCGCAGACCAGATCGGCGGCGCGGTGAGTCTGCCCGCTTATGACTACGATGCCGTCCGAGCCGACGAGCACATCCGCGCGTTGTCGGATCGCTATGCGGTGCAAGCCAAGAGCGTCCGAGAGGCCATCGACGAAGCGGGCGCGCTGGGCGACGCCGCCACCGAGGACCTGTTCACAGCCATCCTTCGGGAGCTCGAGAAGGACCTGTGGTTCCTCGAGAGCCACCTGCAGGGGTGAAAGGCGTCGAAGGTCCTCGTCGTCCGTCCCGTGTACCCGCTGCCCAGAGGGCGTCCCATGACATGGATGCTGCGCAAGAGCCCCTTGGGGGAAGAGGAGGTGCGCACCGCGCTCGCAGCCCGTGGTGTCTCGCCGACCCCTCAGCGGATCGCCATCGCGCGCTATGTGCTCACGTGCGAGACGCACCCGACCGCGGAGGAGATCTTCTTCCGGGTGCGGGAGACGCTCGCAGGTGTCTCCCAAGCGACGGTCTACAACACCCTCAACCGCCTGGTCGACGCAGGCCTGCTGCAGACGGTGCAGCGCTCGGGTGAGCGTGTCCGCTACGACGGCAACACCGATCACCACCATCACTTCCTGGATGAGGACACCGGAGAAATCCACGACATCGATCCCCGAGCTCTCCACGTCCACCTCGATGATGCGCTGGCCCACGCGCTCAACGTAAGACGTGTTAGGGTCACCTTGGAGGGCCGTCGCGCGCCGGTACCGGGAGCTCCCGCGGACCAGCGCCACGACGAGCCATCCACCTGACGCAGCGCTCATGGATGATGCCGTGACAGGGGGGATCGAGGTGCGGGGCGAGCGCGTGGGGCTCCGCTTCCCCGGCCAGGTCGCGCCCTTGTTGGACAACCTCTCCTTCGTCCTGGAGCCCGGAACCTGCACGCTCCTCTGCGGGCCGAGCGGCTCGGGCAAGACGAGCCTGCTGCTGCTGCTGCTGGGGATGCAGCGTCCGACAGAGGGTGCCCTCCTCTTGGACGGTCAGGACATCACAGGGTGGCCCGAGCGCCGCATGGCAGTCTTTCGCCGCAGGAACATCGGTGTCGTGTTTCAACGCCTTCATGTGCTGGAGCACCTCCGCGTGTGGGAGAATCTGTTGCTCGCCGGAGGCGCTTCGCCTGAGCCATCGAAGTCAGCGATCGAGGCAGCGCTTCGTGAGGTCGACCTCTGGCCCCTCGCCCAACGCCCAACGTGGCAGCTGAGCACGGGAGAGCAGCAGCGCTTGGCTATCGCCCGCGCGCTGATCACGGAGCCTCGCCTCGTCTTGGCCGATGAGCCGACATCAAGCCTGGACGACGCACAGGCGGAGCGGGTCTTGGAGCTCTTGCTCAGGGCCCAACGTCGCGGCGCAACCCTCTTCGTGGCCACCCACGACCAGCGGGTGGTGCAGCACGTCCCGCGGGTGTGGCGCCTGCAGCAGGGACGGCTAGCATGAAGGCGCTGGCTGGAGTCGCCTGGCGTCACCGACGGGGTCTGCTGTTGAGCGTGGCCTTGGCCACGACGGCTCTTCTCGCGCTCGTCATCCTCCTGCTCGCGAGCGCCGAAAGCGAGCGACGAGGAGCGGAGCTCCCCCCTTTGCCTTGGGACATCATCGTCGTCCCGAAGGCCACGGAGGTCTTCCCGCTGCGGCAGGCCATGTTCGAAGGGGTCGCGCCGGAGGATGTCCTCCCCTGGGGTCTGCTCCCTTCCCTCGAGGTGGTCGGTGGCGTGACGCACGCGGCGTCGCTCCACGTCGTCGCCTATGTAGGCGGCTTCCCTCTCGCTGGCGCGGACCGCGCCTGGCTGGAGAGGCCTGCCAGCGCCCGCCCTCCACGCATGATCGCCGGGCGTTGGTTCAACGAAGCGGGCGCCGAGGCGGTCGTGGGCGTGGCCGCTGCCGAAGCCTTGGGGTTGGGGTTGGGCGATGTGCTCCTGGCGCGTGCCTCCCCTTCGGAGACCTTCGTGGAGCAGGCGTGGGAGCGCCACGGGCAGGCGCTGCCGCTCTCGTGGGTGCCTGCCACCTCGCCCATGGGGCCAGACACGCCTCACGCGATGTGGGCACAGCCCTTGGAGGTCGTGGGCATCATCGATCATGGCGCGTCGCCTTTCGATCGGCTGATTCTTACGTCGCGGGTCCACACGGCACGCTACTTCCTCCAGCAGCAGCTCGCTGGCATCGCCCGCGATGTGTCCGCCGAGGGGGTGACCACCTTCCTCTACCTCAACGCGGGGAACGCTTCGGATCGCTCGCGCCTCCTGGATCTCCTGGAGCGCAACTCTGTCGCGCAGGCGCTGTCCGTGGACGCGGAGGCCGACGCGATACGAGCATGGCGCGCGGACCGCGTGCGCTGGCTGACGTGGGTGCCCTTTGTGTTGTTGCTCGGCACGCTCGCTCTCGTCCTCTTCACGCACCAAGCGCTCACCGAGCCATTTCGAGGTCGTGCTGCGCTGCTCCAAGCCTTGGGATACAGCCCCTGGCAAGTGAGCGGGGCGTGGACCGGGGTCATCGGTCTGGCACTGGCAGTCGCCTGGGCCCTCGCCCTGCCGCTGGCCTCGTGGGTCGCGGCCTCCGCGGCGCTGACCGATCGCGCAGGTCTCCTGTCGCACTGGGTCACGCTCGGGGGGATCCTCGCGCTGGCCCTGGTGGCGTCCTTCGTCCTCGGGGGCTGGGTTCGGCATCGGAGGTGGTCGGTGGCACGGGAGCTGCGGACATGACCGGCTCGCGTATGGTCCTGTGGCTCTTGCGCCGCTGGCGGCGAGGCGACGGGTCACCGTGGCTCTGGACCCTGTGGCTTGTCGTGTTGGTCCTCCTCCTCGTCGTCTCGGCGCGTTGGGAGGCAGGCGTGCGTGAGGGTCTCCACCGCATCGATCCGGCGGTCGACGTGGTCATCGCGCCCAAGCGCTCACCTGTCGGCCTGTTGCGGGGGTTGTTCTGGGGCGGGCCTTGGGAAGAGGCATGGATTCGCCTGGACACCGGGCGTCACTCGCTGGATAGGGAGGTGCGACCGGAGCACGCCATTCCCGTGGCGGTGATCACGCACCTGGATGGCGGAGTTCTGCTGGCCGGAACCAGCGAGGCGTTCTGGACGCGTCCCGCGTCCCTCTGGGCGCCGAGCCTGGCTAGGGGGTCATGGCCGGGTGTGAATGAGGTCGTGCTGGGCGCAGCGGCGGCCAAACGTCTCCGCTTGAGCGTCGGCGACACGCTCGACGTGTTTCTAGCACGACCTTCCGCGGGTGGGGTCGCGTGGCAGGCGCGCTTGGTGGTCAGCGGTGTGCTCGACGCGTCGGGAGGCGCCTGGTCCGAGAGCGCCTGGACCACCTTGGATGTGGCGCATGACGCCTACGCCGCGCTCCTCGCCGAGGGGGGCGTTGCGGCGCGGCCGTCGACCCTCATCAGCCACTGGCTCGTCGCTTTGGGGGATGACCCGGCGGTGCAAGCGCGGCTCTTCGACACCTTCCATGTGCGCAGAGCCGAGCTGGTGCTGGATGTCGCCAGCGCCTTGGACCAGCTCGGCGACGAGGTTCTGGTGTCTGGTCCAACGCGCCGCTCGACCCAAGCCGTGGCGCTCCTGCTCCTGGTGCTCTTTGTCGTCTTGCGCGTGCAGATGCGTGGCGAGGTGTGGCGTCGGGAGCAGGACCTCTGGCGTGCGTGCGGGTGGTCTCCCGGCGCCCGCGTGGGGCTGCTGTGGGCGGACACAGCCCTACCGACCGCCTTTGCCTTTGCAGCCGGCCTATTGGCGTCCCTGGTTCTCGAGCAGCCGCTGTGGGTCGCTGATCCGCGTTGGAGCGTCCCGCCCTGGTCACCGACGTTGGTGTCGTCGCTGGCCTGGCTGGTGGGTCTCTGGTCGGTGAGCGGCGCTTACGCCCTCATGCTTCTGCGCGCGCCGCCGCGTGGATGAAGGCGAGGCGATCTAGCCGTCTCTGCGTTCTAGCCGTGGCCGCCGGCGAACCCTTGCTGGCCGTCGAAGTTGCAGAGATTTTCCGTCTTGATCACGTCGAAGCCGGCGAGGTGCGCGCGCTGCAGCAGGGAGATGATCTGGGGAGCCTCAACGGTCTCTGCCGTGGCCAGGAAGCGGCAGCGCCAGTGGTCTGTGCAGAAGGTCTCGGGCATCCCCGTGGGGTACACCTTGACGCCGCGGTTCGAGATGAACTCGAGCTTCAGCCCTTCGCCGTTGATGGTCTCGAGCGCAGTCCCCAAGGTCTGCGCGGAGTCCCCTCGCCACTCCAAGAAGACATCCACGCCAACGGTGGTTTTGGTCTGCCGCGGAGGCGGGGGCATGCGCATCTCTGCGTGGGAGGGAGGAGCCGCAGGTGTACCGACGGCGTACTCGACGGGGGCCAGCCCCGTGGGCACGGTGCCGAGCCGCTCGATGACCGCGTCAGCGAACGCGCTGGTCCCAGCGCGGACTTTGGACTGCCCTTCGACGTAGATGTCACCAGTGTGCACGCCGTCTTCCAGAGTCCGCAACCAGGCGTTGTGCACTTTGGCCGCGATGTCTCCTTGGCCTATGTGGACGAGCATCATGACGGCGCCGAGCAGGAGACCGGAGGGATTGGCGATGCCCTTGCCGGCGATGTCTGGCGCGGATCCGTGGATGGCCTCAAACATGGCGCAGTGCTCGCCGATGTTCGAGGAACCGCCGAGTCCCACAGACCCGGAGACCTGAGCGGCGATGTCGCTGATGATGTCACCGTAGAGGTTGGGCATGACGATGACGTCAAACACCTCGGGCGAATCGGCGACCTTGGCGGCCCCGATGTCGACGATCCAGTGCTCCTTCTCGATCTCGGGATACTCCGCACCGATCTCGTCGAAGACGCGGTGAAAGAGACCGTCCGTGAGCTTCATGATGTTGTCTTTCGAGAAGCAGGTCACCTTGCGGCGCCGGTTGAGGCGAGCGTACTCGAAGGCATAGCGCACGATTCGTTCGCTACCGGGCCGGGTGATGAGCTTCAGACACTGGTACACTTCGTCCGTCTGGCGATGCTCGATACCGGCGTAGAGATCCTCCTCGTTCTCACGAACGATGACGAGGTCCATCTTGGGGAAGCGCGTCTTGACGTAGGGATGGAACGCGACGCAGGGGCGCACGTTTGCATAGAGCCCCAACGACTTGCGGATGGTGACGTTCAGGCTCTTGACGCCCCCGCCCTGTGGCGTCGTGATGGGCGCCTTGAGGAAGACGCGGGTGCGACGCAGTGAGTCCCAAGCCTCTGGCCGGATGCCGCTGGAGAAGCCCTCCTGGTAGACGCGCTGTCCGATCTGAATCGTCTCGATGGCCAGACGTGCCCCCGCGGCGTCCAAGATGCGCAGGGTCGCGTCCATGATCTCCGGTCCGATTCCGTCTCCATGGGCGACGGTGATGGGGGTGTTCTCGCTCATGAGCCTACCGAGTGACGAGGGGTGGGTTACGGGTCAGCGCCCGCATCGACAGGAAGATGCGGCCGACGCCGCTACAGCGGTCCGCTTGCTACTGCACAGACGACGCAGTGGCAAGGGTTTGCGGCCCTCCAGCGTGTCGAAGGTCACCCCGATGCGCAGGCGCCAGGCGGCCTTGCTCCGCGCCCCGGCCCCCACCGAGAGCATGGTCTGTGTGGCCATCGAACGCCGGGTCGAGGCTCCGTGGCGCGCGTGGTACGAGACTGTGTCGTACGTGCACCCGACACCATCGCCCTGCGGTCCCCCAGGGCAGCCTTCCCAAGCGTGGGCAGGGGAGCTACACACACGACAGGGTCCTGGTCGGAGCAGGGTCTCTCGCTGCGTCCATCAACAGCCTGCACAGCACTCGATTCGTGGCGCCAGACGCGCCCTACCCCATAGGATCAGGGGCCACTGCCGTCTCCCCTAGCTGCCTCCGGAGGCACCTCCTTGATGTTCGGTGTGCCCTCACCCCGCACAGCGCTTGGGATCGCGCTCTGGCTGGCGTTCAACCTGTGGGCGACCGCTCATGCGGTCCTGCGCAAGCGCGATGTCCGTGCGGCTCTCGGCTGGACCGGGCTCATCTGGGCGCTCCCCTTCGGTGGCGCCGCTCTCTACGCGCTCCTAGGCATCAACCGCATCAGCCGCAAAGCAAAGCGTCTGCTTGGCCCGGTGAACGGGCACCCGGTGGACGCTAGCGCTCTGACGTGGTGTTTGCCCGATCGCGCCGTCCACGAAGGCGCCGATGTAGCGTCCGATTCGACGGGCGCGGCGTGCATCCCGGCGGCGCTGCAGCCTCTCGTGACGCTGGGTGACCGGGTGGTCAAGCTGCCTCTCGTGGCGGGTCAGACGCTGCAAGTGCTCGACGGTGGACGGGCTGCCTATGATGCCATGCTGGAGGCTATCGAAGGTGCTCGGTCGAGCGTGAGCCTGTGCTCCTACATCTTTGACCGCGATTCGCTGGGCCTACGTTTTGCCGATGCCCTCGGCCGCGCCCGGCGCAGAGGGGTGGAGGTGCGGGTCATGGTGGATGGTGTGGGGGCACGCTACTCACGCCCTACGATTCAGGGTGCGCTGGAAGAGGTCGACGTACGCTGCGCCCTCTTCCTGCCACCCTGGCCCCCGCTGGCGTGGCCCTTCTTCAACTTGAGGAACCACCGCAAGGTCATGGTGGTCGATGGGCGGGTCGCGTTCACCGGAGGCATGAATTTGCGCGCGGGCTTCGCGGGACCTCCGGGAGAGGCTGCGAGCGATGTGCATTTCCGGGTCGAGGGACCTGTGGTCGCTCAGCTGCAACAGTGTTTCGCTCACGACTGGTGGTTTGTCGCCCGAGAGACCCTGCAGGGCGAGCTGTGGTTCCCTCAACTTCAGCCCTCAGGTGAGCACTGCTGCAGGGCGGTGGTGGATGGGCCTGACGAAGACTTCGAGACGCTCCGCTATCTCCTCCTCGGCGCGTTGACGCAGGCGCGGCGCCGCGTTGTTGTGGTGACCCCCTACTTTGTCCCTGACCTGGGCTTGATGACCGCGCTGCGGGTCGCTGCGTACAGGGGTGTGGAGGTGGACGTTGTCCTCCCGGAGCGCTCCAACCTGCCGTGGGTAGACTGGGCGGCACGGGCGCAGCTCTGGCAGGCTTTGGAGGCGGGCGTGCGGGTGTGGTTTTCCCCCCCACCTTTCGACCACGCGAAGCTCATGGTCGTCGATGACCAGTGGTCTCTTGTGGGGTCGGCGAATTGGGATGCGCGGAGCCTACGTCTGAACTTCGAGCTGAATCTCGAGGTGATCGGCCAGCCTTTTGCGCGGGAGGTCGGAGCGCTGGTGCAGCGTCGCTTGGCGGTGTCACGGCGCCTTACGCTGGAGCAAGTCCAGCGCCAGCCCTGGTGGATTCAGCTCCGAGGGGGCCTCGCCCGGCTCCTGAGCCCCTACCTCTAGGGCAGTGTCCTGCATCGTGAAGCGCGGGGCCGGCGTCCCGGCTCCGCCAGCATGCCTGTGCGTGTCGTGGCGCGTGGATGCGTCACGTGGGCAGCGTCAAGGGTTGCCGTCCTCGGGCGGGGAAGCATCCCCTTGTGGCGCAGCCTGCTCAGCGTCCTCCACGGGGTCGGGCAAGAGGCGCTGCGGACGCAGCGGTCCTCGCAGCGTCGGCACCATGTCATCGCTGACGAGGGCATATACAGCGGTGTGCCCTGGCCCGGCGCTCTCGGTTCCGGTGCGGAGGACCGGCCACGCCTCCCGTTCACAGCGCTCGACGAGGTGCCTCTCGAAGTGGGCGGCGGTGGGGGCGGCGTGGGGCCCGAAGAAGTCCCACAGGAGACGTGGCATGGGGGTCCCCTTAAGACGGTTCCGTGGTTGACTTTCGGGAGCGTCGAGGTCGCTCGTCTGTCGGGCGCGGAGGGTCACCCTCCTTGCGGACGTCGGGATCCTGTCGGCGCTTGCGAGCGCGGCGTTCGGTGGCCGGGGCAGTCGGTGCGGCAGGGAGCAGCGCTGGCTGCTGTCGGGCGATGTCAGCGGCCGCGACGAAGCGGAAGGTGAGGGTACCATCGTTGGCGGTATCGATCGTCGCGAGACCGCCACCTTCGCTGAGGGCTCCGAAGAGAAGCGCCTGACTCAAGGGAGCGCGAATTTCCTCCTGGATAAGGCGGCGCAAGGGCCGGGCTCCCATCTTGGGGTCGTAGCCCTTGGCGGCGAGGTAGCCGCGAGCTCCATCGGAGAGGGCGATTCGGGCGTTGCGCTCAGCGAGCTGGACGCTGAGCTCTCCGATGAACTTGTCTACGATACGCCCCATGGCGGCCGGTTGGAGTGGGGCGAAGCGGACCCTCGCGTCGAGCCGGTTGCGGAACTCCGGCGAGAAGGTGCTGAGGTAGACGCGGTCTTCTTCCGCGAGGTTGGCGGTAGACCCGAAGCCGATGGTGTTGGACTGGAGCGCCTGCGCGCCGACGTTCGAGGTCATGATGACGATGACGTTGCGGAAGTCCGCGCTGCGCCCGTTGTGGTCGGTCAGGGTGCCGTGGTCCATGATCTGGAGGAAGAGATGGAAGACGTCGGGGTGCGCCTTCTCCATCTCGTCCAGGAGGAGGACGGCGTGCGGGTTCTTGGTGACGGCATCGGTCAAGACCCCGCCCTGGTCGAATCCCACGTATCCCGGAGGCGCGCCGATCAGTCGGCTGACGGAGTGGCGCTCCATGTACTCGGACATATCGAAGCGGAGGAGGGGCACGCCCAGGGTGGTCGCGAGCTGCCGCGCCACCTCGGTCTTCCCGACACCCGTCGGGCCGGTGAAGAGGAAACTGCCGATGGGTCGGTCGGTAGGCCCTAGGCCGGAGCGCGCGAGCAAGATCGCTTGGACGACCTGCTCAATGGCCGCGTCCTGACCGAAGACGGTCGCAGCGAGGTCTTCGCGCAGCCGGCGCAGCCGGGAGCGTTCGTCCTCGTGGAGGGCCGTCGAGGGAATCCGAGCGATCCGCGCCACGAGGTTTCTCATGTCGTTGGCGTCGACGCACGTCCTCCCATCCTGTGCTACGGCGCGGTCGGCTCCGGCCTCGTCGAGGAGGTCGATGGCCTTGTCGGGTAGCCTGCGATCATGGAGGTAGCGTGCGGAGAGGCGGACGGACTCTCGGAGGGCCTCGGGTGTGTAGGTCACCTGGTGAAAGCTCGCGTACGCGGCGTGGATTCCCTCGACAATCGCCTCGGCTTCCTCGATCGAGGGCTCAGGCACGTCGATGCGCTGGAAGCGCCTGGAGAAGGCGGGGTCACGCTCGATCTTGGCTCTGAATTCGTGGAACGTGGTCGCGCCCATACAGCGGAGCTTGCCGCTCGCCAGGGAAGGCTTGAGCAGGTTGGAGAGGTCGACCGTGCTCTCGCCGGTCGCGCCGGCCCCGACGATCATGTGGATCTCATCGATGAAGAGGATACTCTTGTCGATGCTGTCGAGCTCATCGAGGACGTCCTTGAGGCGCTCCTCCATGTCCCCGCGGTAGCGCGTCCCGGCGAGCAGCGCGCCGACATCCAAGCTGAAGACGCGCGCCCCCTTGAGCTGGGGCGGGATGGCTCCGTCGACGATCTTTTTCGCTAAGCCTTCGGCCAAGGCGCTCTTGCCGACACCGGGATCGCCGACAAAGAGGGGGTTGTTGCGCCGCCGCCTGCAGAGCACCCGGACCGCGCGGTCCAGCTCCAGCTCGCGTCCGATCAGGGCGTCGAACTTGCCGTCGGCGGCCATGGCGGTGAGGTCGGAGGTGTAGCGCGCCAGGGCGCCTTGCGCTTCGTTGTGCTCCGTGGGCTCCTGGTTGTGTCGGGCGGCTTGGCCTCTGCTCGCGGGGAGCGCATCGACGCGGCGTCCATGGCTGATCCAGTGGAGGAGACGCAGGCGGCTCAGGCGGTGCTTCTCCAAGCAGTAGGCGGCGAAGCTCTGTTCCTCGTCGTACATGGCGGCCACGATGTGGACGCCTTCGACCCGGTTTCTCTCCGAGGAGAGCGCGTTGTGTACGGCGCGGTCCAGCACGCGCTGGAGCCCTTGGGTGAGTTTTGGGGGGTGCCCTGACGCTCTGCCGAGGCTCCCTTGCTGGAGCTGTTCCTCGATCCACCCGTCGAGTTCCTCGCGGGCTTGGTCGACGAGCAGGCCCGCCGAGCGGAGCTGTGCGCGCATCCGCTCGTCCAAGAGGAGCGCCTGGAGCACGAACTCGACCGTGACATAGGGGATGCGGCGATCCGCAGCCAAGGTGAGCGCCGTGCGCAGCGCGCTTTGGACTTCTTCAGAGAGCATAGAACCTCTGCACCAGGAGACCCCACAGGGGGGATGACCGCGGCGCCCAGCAGCGGGCGTCGTAGAGGGAAGCTAGGTACGGCCGTTAGGAAGGCCATCGGGAAAGACCTCGTCGAGGAGCAAATCGATCTCCTCGTCGCGCCGCAGGTCGCGCTCGCTGGTGTCAATGTCCAGGCGAGGCAGGTCACAGGACGCGAAGGTGCTGCGGTAACCCGCGCAGAGGGCTTCCAGGTAGTCTGCCCCAATCCCCGCCTCGTAGTCGCGACCACGCTGGGCGATGCGGCCGAGCAGCACGTCCACCGGCGCGTGGAGGTGGATGACGAGATCGGGCCGCGGGACCTGGCGCTCGAGGATGTCGTACATCTGCGTGAAGAGGTCGAACTCTGAGCCGCGGAGGGTCAGCGAAGCGAAGAGCCTGCACTTCTGAAAGAGGTAGTCGCTGACGGTCAGGGGCTGCAAGAGAGGCTCCTGCGCGAAGCGCTCCTGTTGCTGGAAGCGGCTGAGGAGGAAGAAGACCTCGGTCGGGAGCGCGTAGCGTTCCGGGTCTTCATAGAAGCGTGCCAGGAAGGGGTTTTCTTCGAAAACCTCGTAGACGGTGCGGGCGTGCAAGCGTGTCGCCAACGCATGCACGAGGGTCGTCTTGCCCACGCCGATGGGCCCCTCGACCACGATGTAGGAGGGGGGTGCGCCGAGGGCTAGCGGGACACGCGGAGCAGGAGGGCCAAAGAGCCACGCTTCGGTCATGAAGGCTTCCCGTGAGGTGCCCGCCGCCGCTGCGGGCTCGTCTGGCGAATGGCATCCTCGTACGGGGCTGCCTTGAGGCCTGCCTCGCGCGCAAGCTCGATGAAGCGCTCCTGGCTGCGCAGCGGGGTCGCAGCGTGTTCAGCGCTCAAGCGTGTGTAGCCTCCGTCTGGCATGAGCTGGCGGGCCTTGGCGTCGTCATGGAGGGAGAGCCACAGCACCTCGTTGATGAGGCGCTCCTTGAGAGCCTCCTCCTCGATCGGGAAGAAGACTTCGACGCGGCGGTACAGGTTGCGCGGCATGAGGTCGGCGGAGCCCAAGTAGAGCAGGTGCGCACCCCCGTGGCCGAAGTGGATGATGCGAGGGTGTTCCAGGAAGCGATCCACGACGCTGGTCACCGTGATGTTCTCGCTGATCCCCGGGATACCCGGCCTGAGGCAGCAGATGCCACGGATGCAGAGGCGCACGCGGACTCCCGCCATGGACGCCCTGTAGAGCGCCTGGATGATCGTTGGTTCGGAGAGCCCGTTGACCTTGATCTGGATGAGCCCAGGCTCATCCGCCGTGTGGAGCTGGATCTCTTGGTCGATCAACTCGATGATGCGCTCGCGAAGGTCGAAGGGCGCGACCAAGAGCTTGTGGAAGTGTGGGCGCGCGTGCTCGTGGTGCAGGATGTCGCTGATGGTCCTGGCGTCATATCCCGTCAACACGTTGAAAAGTTGGCTTGCGTCCTCACCCAAGAGCTCATCGCAGGTCAAGAGGCCGAGGTCGGTATAGAAGCGGGCGGTCGTCGAGTTGTAGTTGCCCGTCGCGAAGTGCATGTAGCGTCGGATGCGGCCGCCCTCGCGCCGCACGACGAGGGTCGCCTTACAGTGGGTTTTCAACCCGACAATGCCGTAGGTGACGTGCACGCCTGCGCGCTCCAGCTCCTTGGCCCAGACGATGTTGTTTTTCTCGTCAAAGCGGGCCTTGAGCTCCACGACCGCGGTCACTTGCTTGCCGTTCTCCGCGGCGTCCTTGAGGGCCTGGATGATGACCGAGTCGCCGCTCGTGCGGTAGAGGGTGAGCTTGATCGCGAGGACGCGCTTGTCGTGTGCCGCGTACTGCAGCAGCTCCACCACCGTGGAGAAGGATTCGTAGGGATGGTGGAGCAAGAGGTCCTGCTCCCTGACGACGCTGAAGATGCTCTGGCTCGTGTTGAGGCGTGGTGAGAGCCGCGGGTTGAAGGGCACCTCCTTCAGCTCCGGTCGATCGGCGCCGTAGAACTTCAGCAGCGAGGGTGCATGGAGCGGCGCGCGCAAGGGGTACACCTCGCGCCTAGGGACCTCCAGTCCCTCGATGAGATTCTCCAGGACGTCGTTCGGCATGAGGTCCGAGACCTCCAGGCGCACGACGCGGCGGAACGAACGGTTGCGCAGCTCGCGCTCGATGTCGTGCAGCAGATTCTCCGCCTCCTGTTCTTCGATGCTCAAGTCAGCGTTGCGGGTCACCCGGAAGGTCCATGCGCCGGTCACTCGGAGCCCACTGAAGAGCTCTCCAGCGTTCTGAAGGATCAAGTCATCCAAGAGCAGATAGGCGCCAGGCTGGTCCTCCAAGGCGATCAGCCGGTCCAAGACGGAGGGAATCTCGACGATCGCGAAGGGGATCTCCTCGTCATCCATGCCAGAGGGGCGCTCGAACGTGACGATCAGGTTGAGGGAGAGGTTGCGCAGGTGAGGGAAGGGATGGGAGGGGTCGACCGTCATCGGCGTCAGCACCGGGAAGAGCTCCCGATGAAAGAGGCGCGCCATGGTCTCGAGCTGTGAGGGGTCTAGATCCTTGACCAAGTGCAGCCGCAACCCCTCGTGCTGCAGCGCGGGCAGGATCTCGTCGTGGAGGAGCCGCGCATGCAGCTCGCAGAGCTCGTGACATCGCGCGGAGATCGCGTCGAGCTGCTCGAGGGGCCTGAGTCCGTCCGGGCCAGGCTCTGTCACACCAGCGACCTCCAGCTCGCGCAGATTCGCCACGCGAATCATGAAGAATTCGTCTAGGTTGGTGGCGAATATCGTCAGAAACTTCAGTCGCTCCAGGAGCGGGTTGCTGGGATCCTTCGCCTCCTCCAGGACACGGTAGTTGAACTCCAACCAACTCAGCTGGCGGTTGATGTAGTACTTGGGATCCGTGAGATCGACGCTTCGCATCCTGGTACCCCGTGAGAAGGGTGCGTGCCGTGCTCCTCTACTACTTCACCTTCCCAAGGCTGGCCAAGTCCTCTATCGCAGGTGTCGCCCTCGTGGCGAACAGGCATCAGACACCTGTCTCTCCCCGAGACGCGACGGACACGACAGCTCCTCTTCACGATGGCCCGAGATGACACACCCACCCCACCTCCTTCGCCTACCCTGCGCCTCCCTCTCTCTCATGCGGCCCCTCGCGCTGGCAGCGCCACTCTTCCTGACGCTGTTCACAGCGTGTAGCGCCTGCCCCGGCGATCCTGCGCCAGCCGTCTCGTCGCGCGCCGCACCCACGGAGCCAGCAGCGTCGGAGGGAGCATCCTTGGATCCCCAGGGGAGGACGGCAAACGAAGAGCCGCCGCTCCCGAGCATGGCGGACGAGGTGCGGCGATTCTGTTCGGTCGCGACCGAAGTCCTGGCCGAGGAGGGGTTGATCGAGCCAGAGCGTCGACCAGCCCTCTTTGCCCGCTTCGGCCGAAGCCCCCTCGACGCGATGCAAGAGGCCGTAGACGCGTGGTCAGCAGCGAGTGACCTGGGGCTCGCGGAGCGCTTTCATCGCGAAGCGCGGACCCTCTTGGACGACGCGGACTACCTCTGCTCCGCGGTGACGTGGATCGCGCGGCCGGATCTCCTGCCGTGGCGCGACGTCTGTGCGGTGCTGGAGGCGGAGCAGGTCGACCTGGAGCCCGGACCAGCGTGGACGCGCCAGGCCTTCGTCGACCACCGCTTCTTCGGTGTCCAGGGAGGCGAGGGAGAGGAAGCGATGCGCACGACGATCTTTCCGCTCGAGGAGGTGGTCGGTGTGCGCGTCGTCCACGCTGTGACACGAGAGGTCTTGCTTGACGCTGGCGAGGATGCGCCTCCGGTGGCAGCGCGTTGGGACGCCTTGGGCCAGGCCCTCCACCGCCTTGGGCTCCAGCGTCCCGCATGCGCGTCATTCGTGCGGGTTCTGACGGGTGACCCGGTAGCGCCGTCGCCCTACCAGGAGTGAGCGTCGATCAGGGGCCGGTGTCCGGCGGACAGAGCGACTCTGCCCGCGTCGCGGATCTTGCCTCCGTGTTGTTGATCGTGTCCGCGATGACATAGAAGGGCAGCGGTTGGCAGGTGTCGGGGAAATCAGCCTCGGAGACGACCAAGAGCCCGGCACCGGTCTGCCGGAAGAGTGAGGCTGCTTGTCCATCGGGAGCGTAGTACCACCGGAAGCGGGTGTCCCCACCGTTGCGTTGGCCGCTGACCAAGTTGGTAGGCTGCCCGAAGACATCATCGCCGTAGCGCATGCGGAGCCTGTAGCTGCGCAGAGGTCCCGGCGTCAGCTCGATGGTCGCTCGATACTCCAAGGAACTGACGGTTTCGATCGCGCCCATCCCGTCGTCTTCCTCCCCGGCGACCCGCTCGACCGTGAAGCTTGTGATGCGCGTCGTGCCAGCCGGCGCGCTGAGGTCAATCCAGACCCTCCCACCTGGGAGCCCGTCCACGGGTTGCATGAGGCCAGGGTCCAAGTCGGCAAAGGGGCTTGCGTCGATCGCAACCTGGAGGGCAATCTCCCGCCCTACCACCCCCGTCCATCCGGTGACGCCCTGCGATTCGACGGAAGAGTTCCCCTCGACCAGCGCGATCACGGAGTAGGTCGTCTGCTGGCCGACCGGCGGTGCCGGCAAGATCCACTCCATCCGAAGGCCTTCGATGAACTCCGCGGCGGTAAGGCGGAAGTTGTCGGGGGCTTGCCCGGTGGGCAGCGCCGGTGCCGTGGTGTCGTCGTAGGTGGTCTGGGTCAGGTTGCTGGCGAGCAGATTCCCGTTCCGCAACAGCCGATAGGTGGTGGCCTCGGGAACCGGGTCCCATCGCACCTCGACGCGATCGGCGAGGGTGCCCTGTGTGGCCTGAAGCCCCGTCGGTCTGGGCAACCTCGTCTTCACAGGGGTCCAGGGTCCGCGCGAGCGTCGGATCTCGTCAGGATCACCCTGGTAGGTGGTCTCCCAGGTCATCACATAGGCACGGTTCGCAGGCAGAGCGGTGAAGCGGGCGACACGGTTTGGCACGGGTACGCCAGCCTCGCGGTAGGGGAAGCGCTCACATGTCGCGAGATCCAGGTTCTCGACCTCGCTAGGGTGGAGACAGACGCGGGTCTCGAGCAAGGTTGCCGTCCCCTCGTTCGTGATGGAGAGCCCACCCTCAATGACAGAATCGGAGTCACTGCTCGCCAGGAGGCTCACGACGGGCTGGATCAAGCGCCTTCGCCCCGACGCGACGTTGGAGGTGTAGACCACGTTGCCCTCCCCATCGAGCACCTGCACGCGGTAGTAGCGTGTGGATCCAGCCAGGGGGGCCGAGGTGTCGAGGTAGTCAGGTGCCTCCGTCTCCTCCAGATCGATGAAGGGGCCCTCTTGGACCAGCGCGCGCTGCCAACGGTAGAACTCGATCGCGGGACGACCGCCGCGATAGCCCTCACGCACCCCGGATGCGAACACGTTTCCGTCGTTCGTATGCGCCCGTAGCTGGTAGCGTACAACCGTTCCCGTGCCATACTGAATGTTCGCCAGGCTCAAGAGCACGCCGTCCTGTAGGGTGCCCTGGCTGGCGTTCAGCGCCCCCGCGATGATGGGCGCGGGGGGCGCCGCGCGGTCCTCCAGCGTCCCTCCGGTCACCTCGACCGCTTCAGCTTCCTCGCGGGTGAGTAGGTAGCGCTCGACGACCGGTGCGCCCGTCGAGCCGAAGGCGACGAGATTCGGACTGACCAGGTCGTCGATGAGCGCGCGAATCGTGTAGCTCACGGACTGCCCAGGGCTCGCGAAAGGTCCACTCCAGTTGAGCAAGACATAGTCCTCGAAGGTCCCGCGCGAGGCCTGAAAGCTGAAGGACCCAGGATCGAACTGGCCGCGCGGGACGGCCCGATCGACGTAGCTGAGGTCGTCCGCGCCGAGCTGCGCGATGACCGTGCCGTTGCGCAGAAGCTCATAGGCCTCCGCAAAGGGTACAGAGGCCCACGTCAACTCGATCCTGTCTAGGAAGGTCTCAATGCTGGCCGAGAAGGACGCTGGCGCGGCGAGACCAGCGCGGACGGTGTCATCGATCAGCACGAAGCGCTCTTCCTCATAGATCGCGACGAGCCCGACCCGGTAGCGCATCGCAGGGAAAAGCTCGCCGATCCGCGTCTCGACCACGAAGGTTGACTGGAAGAACGCCGCCTCACAGCCCTCGGCTTGGCGACCCTCGGCCCCCTCGTCCAGCGCTTCCCAGCAGAAGAGCAAGAGCTGGGGTTCTGGTTGGCCCAAGAAGGTGAGGTTGGCACGGGCGATCAGCTCACCCGCCGTCCCTGTGGTCAAGACGAGCGAGCTTGCGACAGGCAGATCGCGTGGCGGTAGGTAGCGGCCTGGGCCAGCGATCGCCTCGTCGGCTCCCTCCGCAGTGATGCGCGACCTGTACCAGCGGGCCTCGCCACTCGTGTCCGGGAAGCGATCCAAGAAGGTCGGCTGGCTTGTGGCGTCCAAAGGCACAAAGGAATCGGGCTGGTTGTTGGTCGATCGCTCCCAGGCAAAGCGAGGAGCGCTGGCTTGCGCGGCGAGCTCGATGCTGAGCGCCGGGCCGGCGCCCAACACCGCGTTGATCGGACGCACCCGATAGGTTACGGCTGCGCCGGGCCTCAAGGCATAGCCATCAAGCCCCAGGCGCACATGACCCAGCACCGGGTCGGTCTGAAACGTGATCATCCCCGCTTCGATGGTCGGTCGCGGTGGGGTGTTGTGCACGAAGCTCGTAACGGGTCCCAGCGTCAGCCATGGCCCCTCCCCGACACGGACCTCAAAGCCCGACACGACTGGGCCATCCAGACGCCCTTCCGCCGGCGCCGAACGAGCGCTGGGGCCGGATGCGCCGAAGGCCAAGACCTCATAGGTGTAGGATGGACCAGGGAGGGAGCTGGGGATGTCCCATACCAAACGGTTGCGGCCGGCCCCAGGAACCCCTCCACGCAGGTCCATGCCTTGCGTCGTCAGCTCTCCCGGCGAGACGTCCGTGTCCACGAAGCTCGTCGTCGTGAGCCCCTCTGCGACCAGCGTCCCACCGCGAAACACGGAGTAGCTCTGCGCGCCAGCGACCGCCTGCCAGCGCACGATGAGCGCGTCAGGGCGCGTGCTGCCATCAACGACGACACCGAGGGGCGCCGCAGGAACCAAGGTGATCGACGCGGAGACGCCATAGGTCCGTCCCAGGGTCGTCTGAGCGTAAGGACGCACATGATAGGTCGTCCCAGGATTGAGCAGGGTGTACGTCATCTCAAAGCGGTTGCCCGCGGCGAGCGTCGTTGGTTCGCAGTTCTCCGCAGCCGCCCCGGCACGCAAGCAGAAGCCGACCGTGTGCGCAGGCGGGTTGCCTACGCTCGAGAGCCTCGCTGAGACCGTGAACCCGCGAGGCTGCACATTGCTGATGCCTTCGTTGAAGAGGATGGGCTGCCCCGCGTCACGAAAGCCCAGCGCGGGTTCGGTGCAAGGGCGATCGTCCGGCGCGAGCCGGTAGCAGGCCCTGTACCAGCGATGCGCACCGTTCAGAGGGGCGTCCTCGTCCACCCCGCCCTCGCCTGACCCAAAGGTGGACAGGGTGGTGAACGAGGTCGGCTCGGTCCCCACGGAGCGCTCCCACGTCCGCGGCGACGCCCCCGGGCGCACGCGACCCTCCGCTTGGCTCACCCCACCCTCCTCGGCATCCGTAAGGGCGCGAAGCGTGTAGGGAACCAGCGCATCCAGATCGAAGCCGGCGCCTTGGGCCCGGACCTCTACCCCGTCCGTGCGCGTGCCCTCCGTTGCAGTCACCGTGCCGACGCGGAAGGGAGGGCGTGGCGCCTCCGTGTCCACGTAGGTCGTCGCCGTGACCACCCGTGACCACCCCTGCCGCTCAAGACGGTATCCCGTGAGAGAAGGTGTAAGCGCTCCCGCCTCCAAGGGTGCGCTGAGCGCGCTGTCCACGAGTTCGCCCTCGGCGAGGGCCCGGACGCGGTAGATGTAGCGCGGCGCTGGGGTGACCACGACCGCGGACCATGACAGCTCAATGGCATCCGTGCGCGTCTCCCGGGACGCGGTGAACCCCGCAGGCGCCGGAACCTGGGCTGGGCCTGCCGTCGCGTCTACGTAGAGGGTGTCAGCCACCGGGTCCCCGAGCGGGACGTCATCCCGGTAGATCCGATAGGCGACAGCGCCCTCGACCGGGTCCCAGCGGAGCGTCACCGAGGTCAGCCCCCGCTGCTCCACGCGGAGGTCCTCGGGTGTGGCGAGCTGGTCGTCGGGAGCCTCGCAGAGCCCATCCGCGTCCACCAGCCCAGGCAGGCACACGCCGCAACGCGCCGAATGGCCGTCTTCCTCCACGCAGGTGCGCCCCTCGTCCTCGCATCGGAGGTCGTCGCAGGTCAAGACAGGCTCCTCCTCACATCCTGGGAGCGTGGTCGTGGGTACGCACAGCAAGGAGGTGCCCGAGCAGACCCAGAGGGCGCAGGTGTCACAGAGGGTGTCGATCTCGCCCGGGAGCTCACCGCACCCTTCGCAGGCGTTGCGCTCGCTCGCCTCGTCACAGACGAGGCTCTCCCGATCGGCACCGCAGACCAGCGTACCGTCATCACAGGGTCCGCAGGCGTCGCCAGGCTCCGCTGGCAAGCCGCCATGGCGGAGCTCCGTTGTTCCACCACAAGCGTTCTCAGCCGGTGTACCCTCTTCGTCATCGCCCGAGTCGTTGGCGTCCGCGTCATCAGGGACATCGCGGACGTCGTCGTCATCTCGGTCAGCGACATCCACATCCCCCGGAGCGTCCGTGCTGACATCGGGATCTGCGTCCCGCATATCGTCAGCGTCGTTGGCGTCGGTGATGTCGCCAGGCTCTACCGTGTCGCCAGCGTCTGGCATCGGGACATCCGCGGCGTCCTCACGCACGTCCTCTGGCGAAGCCGCAGGCGCGTTGCTACCACAACCCTGGGCGAGCACCAGAGCGAGGAGGACCAACCCGAGAGAGAACGATCGTGGATGCGGAGACATGTCTCACCCTTCCTTCATGATGAAGCGCCTTGAAGCACCAGCCCGGACGATAGCAGATGCGTACGATCAGGGCCACAGCGAGCGCCCGTCAGCAGGGTGCGTAGACCCACAGGCCAGCGCGGAGTCGATCCCCGTGGTCACGTGCTGTGCTGCGGCCCCTCAAGGCTCTCTAGCGCGGCGTCCATGAGCGGGGCCCACCCCCGATTGGCGACCGGACTCGCGGGGCTGGGATGCGCCACCGAGGCGACCCGCAAACCCCGGATCGGCGCAAGCACCTGCAGCGCCCTGCGTTCGGCAAACTTGCCGACCCCGATCACCACCGACGGCTGCAAGAGACGGACACTCTCCAAGAGGGCTCGATCACAAGCAGCCATCAAGGGCGCCCGCTCTGATGCGGTGAGCTGCTCAGGCACCACGTTGCGCCCACCAGCCTCCATGAAGACAAGAGGACAGTAGTTCAACACGAAGAAGGACGCGAAAAATGCCTCAGGCGTGCCAAAGCGCCCCCGCGCCCACCCCCACAGCCGAGCCCCGCTCACTTCACTGCGCGTGGTCGCGAAGCCCAAGATAGGGCGCTTGGGATGCTCTGGTGTCGGTCGCCCCACCGGCGCCTCGATTCCCATCCAGTCCTTGACGTGGTGCACCTCCCCGAAGGGTACCCCCGTCTGAGCCATCCCGAAAGGACCGGGATTCATGCCCAAGAGCACGCAACGCTTCGGGCCCCGCCCATAACGCTCGCAGTACTGATCCCACGCGGCGCGGGCATACACCAGCGGGTTGTAGACGTAGGCCGCCGGCGGGCCAAAACGCAGGCCTTCAAGAGACGCGACCAGCGTGTCCGTGATGTCGCTGTGCGAGGTAGACATGGCGTCCGGGGATACGATGGCAAGGTCGTCGGAGAGCGCGCTCCGGCGCGTCGGTTCGGTCGGCCCCAGAGGGGCGGCTCATCCTGCGCGCTCTCAACCCTCCCGGCAAGGGCTCTGGCGCTTGCCTGAGGCTGATCCAAGGGAGGCCCGTGGGGCGGTGTTGCCGCGCCAGCCTCACGAGCCCAGACCGGGCGCGTCACCACAAGCGGCCCTCGGTGACGATCTTTGTCGCCCCCTGCACCGAGGAGCGCGCGCAATCCCTCAAGAAAGTGCCCAGGGCATCACGAACGCTCCCCTTCTGCACGGGGGCGAGGAAGTGGCATACACCTTGCTTCTCCACAGACGAGCGTGGCGCAACGGACGCGCCCGCCACCGCGTCTGGAGGACACGATGGACATCACGGCCTGTCTCTTTGATCTGCGTGAAGCAGCAGCCCTCCTGGACGCGCAAGTGGAGCCCATGGTGCAGCGAACCTGGGTGGGGCGGCTACGCACGGCGCGCCGTTCCGGTGCGGAGATCATCGCCCTTTGGCCAGCGTCGGCGGGGCCGCTGCCGCTGGCCAAGGCGCTCGAGCTCCTCGACACCCTCTCCCAAGCGACAGGGCTGCGCTTGGAGGAGGTGCGGGTGGTGGATGACCGTCAGGCGGCCCAGCACGAAGCTTCGCTGTGGCGCCGCCACGGGCTCTCTCCAACGAGCGCGGTGTGGGTTGGGCCTTGGAGCGATCTCGGACGCTACTGCACGCAGCTGGGGGTCAGGGCGCTGGTGAGCGAGGAAGACATGGGCTCCCGTAAGCCCCACAGCGACGACGAACTCCGCGCGCCAAGACATCAGGCGTCCTGAGAGACGCCGCTCCGCAAGCCCCAACGCTTCTGGTGCGGCCCTGCGCAGCACGAGCGCAGGCAGCTTCCAGCGTAGGTGCGACGCGGTCCTGCCAATCCTGCCTTGGGGGAAGCACGCATCGAAGCCAAGCCCTCGGGCGGGCGCGGCGCAGGCGGCGCGGACCAGTGGGGGCAAGCCAGCGGGCGCAAGCGCTTGCGTCGTACGCCCTCCTCCCCTACCTTTCGAGGCGGCCGAGGGCGAGAGAGCGACTCGCCGGCCCCCCGGTGTCACCAACCGGGGCTGGGTCGTGGTGACCCGAACCTAGACAACCGAAGGGCGCGGCACCCAGGGTGTCCAGGCGAACATGGGATTCGCGATGCGAAACCTGCCGAGAAAAGGAGGTGATCCAGTGTCTAGCTCTTGTTGTTGTTCGGCTGGTGAGGCGGTGTGCTTCTAGTCTCCCCTCGTTGGGTTGCGCGGAGCAAGAGATCCTGCTGAGGAGATGCGAATCTCCACCCACCCTCTGTCCATAAGCTCGAGGCTGACGCGCGCCGTCAGGACGTAGCGAGGGAGAGGGCCCAGACTGGAAGAGCTCCCATCAACCGCCGGTCCCGCGTGGTGCTGGTTTCGCCGAGCCAGAAGACCTCGAGTCGCCACGCGGGGCTTCTGTTTTTTGGATTTTGACTGTCCGTTGCACGCCTTGACGCGCTCGCGGGGCGTCGTGGCGTGCGCTGGCGCAGGTCGTCGTGAAGGGCGTCGCTGCTGGCGCGGTCAGGGGTGCTCTCGCAGCCAACCCAGCGCCTCATCGACGCTCGGGCGGAGAGGGAGCATACCCTCGAGGGTGGCCTCGTCCACGCGGCGCAACATGGCGCCGACCTTAGGACCTGCGGCGAGTCCGAACGCTTCCTGGATCGCGATGCCGAGACCCTTCGGGAGGTCTGGCGTGAGCTGGTCCTGCGCGCTGGCTTCTCGGAAAGCCTCCCACGCGTCGGCGAGCTGGCGGCGTGCGGGCTCCTCGTCGCCCTCCATGAGCAAGAGACTGTCGAGCAGGGCGAAGGCGTGCGGGGTGTCCTCCTGGAGGCTTCGGTAGAGGCGCCGCAGCGCTGGGCGGGTGCCGAGCGCTGCGAGCGACGACCTCCGCAGAGGGAGCGCGCAGAGACGACGCAAGCTCTTTGCTTCACGCGCCGAGAGGCGCAGGCGCTGAGCGATCTCCAGGGCAAGGTCCGCCGCCCTCTGGGGGTCAGGGCCATGGTCTGGCGCGAGCGGCGCGCCTGTGAGCACCGCGCTGGCGAGGTGCGCGCCGAGGACGGCCCAGCGGATGGCGACGTCAGGAGACGCAAGGCGTAGGTGCTCCTGTAGGCGGGCCAACGCCCCCAGCCGGAGCACCTGCTCCATCCAGGGGAAGACGACGCAGAGGCCGCCGCTGTCTGCCAGCCAGCCGAGGGCCTCGGGGACGTGTGGGGCCACGAGGAGCTTGTCGAGCTCCATCTTCCATCGCTCGTGGCTGATGGCACGCAGACGCTCGTGCGTGTCGCTGGCCGCGCGGGTGGTGTCCGCGGTGGGAACGAAGCCGAGGCGTGCATAGAAGCGCGCGATTCGCAGCAGGCGGAGGGGGTCCTCCGAGAGGATCGACACGGTGTTCTCATACCCACCGCCCGGCACCTCAAGGAGCCCCTGGTGCAAGGCCTCTTCGCCCTTGTAGGGATCGATGACGCGGCCCTCGGCGTCAGCAGCCATGGCGTTGATGGAGAGGTCCCTGCGGCCGAGGTCCTCGGCGATGGTGTTGCCGAAGACGACCTCGGGCTTTCGGCTCATCGCGTCGTAGCGCTCGACGGCTCGGTAGGTGGTGATCTCGATGATGTCGCCGTGGACATGCGCGCCGATGGTGCCGAAGCGAGCACCGAGGGTGATGGGACGCCATCCCTTGCTTTGGAGCAAGGCGATGATGTCGTCGGGTCGGGCGTTGGTGGCGAAGTCGAGGTCATGGTCGGCGCGGCCGCCGAGGAGGGCATCGCGTACAGATCCTCCCACGAGGTAGAGGTCGTAGCCAGCATCGGCGAAGTGCTGAAAGAGCGGCGCGAAGCGCTTGCAGAGCCGCTGCAGAGGAGGCGAGGTCATGGTGCGAGGGAGGGGTTGCCGGGACGGGCCATAAGCCGGGTTCTGTTCCCCTTTCGGGGTGTGACCATTCATCTAGGATCGGCGTTGCCACCGATCTCGAGCGGCACTACCCGGGTTCGTGACGGGCGGGCCACCCGCGTCGGCGAGCCGACGGAACCCTACTTGGCCTTGCTCCAGATGGGGTTTGCCTGGACGCGCCGCGTCACCGCGTCGCCGGTGGTCTCTTACACCACCTTTTCACCTTGTCCGCCATTCGCAAAGAACCGGGCGGTCGTTTGTCTCTGTGGCACTTTCCCTGGGGTTGCCCCCGGTCGCCGTTAGCGACCATCTTGCCCAACGGAGCCCGGACTTTCCTCCCGTGGTCGAAGACCACCGGCGGTCACAGGCCCGTCCCGGCCATCGTGGGGGGTCGCACTGGCGTGATGCGCCACCCCGCAATCTTGGGTCTACCTCCTGGCGAGGGTCACGCGTTGGCCTCGCTGCGCTCTTGCTCGTTCTCGTGGAAGAGGATGCGCTGGCAGCTCGGGCACTGGATGAGCTTCGTGGCGCGCTGCACCTCGTTGAAGAGCTGCGGAGGCAGCATCATGTTGCAGCCGGTGCAGACTCCATCGCGCGCGGGGACGACGACCAAGCCCGGTCGCCGCTTGGCGATGAAGTCATAGCGAGCGACCGTGGGCCGCGGGAGGTCCTTCTTCAGTCGGTTGCGCTCCTCCTCGAGGGTCTTCGCGCGCCCCTCAGCACGCTCCGCTTCCTGACGAATGGCGTCCTCTTCTCCAGCGATGACCTGGCGGAGTTCGTTGGCCTTGGCCTCCTTCTCGGAGACATCGGCCTCGTACTCCCGGACGGATTCGGCGAGGCGCTGGTGCTCCTCTTCGATGGTGGCTCGAGTCTTCTTGAGGGTGTCCTGCTCCTTCTCGATCGCGTTGTACTCGCGCGCGTTCGTGATCTGATTCAACTTGGCTTTCGACTGCTGGAGGCGGTCCTCGTAGACCTTCATGTCGATCGCCTTGTTGGTCATGAGCGTCCTGGTCTCGTCGAGACGCTCCCGTTGCAGACGGAGTGACTCCTCCAACTCTTCTTGCAACGCGTAGTGCTCATCGAGGGCTTCTCTCAAGCGCTCGACCCGTGTTCGGATCTCCTGAATCTCGAGATCGAACTTCTGAAGATTGCGCAGCAGGGAGATCTCTTTTTGCAAAGCGGTCCTTGGGCTGGTGGCGCCAGGTCGGGCGCGGAAAAGAGAGGATCAGGAGCGAGAGGGAAAAAACGCAGAAAGCGCCAAGGTGAGGATTGGCGCTTTCGTCGAGGAGACTCTTGGCGAGACAGTGAGCGACGCTCGATGCGGGAGGCAGTCAAACATGAGCACGCAAGAACAAGGACACATGGACAAGGGAGGACCGGCACGCGGCGAGTGGGCCCACCTGGACTCGAACCAGGGACTTACCGGTTATGAGCCGGCGACTCTACCACTGAGTTATAGGCCCGAACAGGAGAGTCCCCTCGGACAGGGGCGAAAGGCTAGCGTGCAGGGCGAGGAATGACAAGCCCCTTGACACGGAAAGATGCGAGTCGCCCGTCGCCCGCGGAGCGCAGCTCGACACGGCGAAACCGACCGCGGGCCTAGGTCGTCGCTCAAGGAGGCGACCGCCCGCCAAGCCGCCGTGTCACCGAGGGCCGCCTCGGTCCTGCGTCGCTGCATCGGGCAGCTTTGCTGCCTAGGTGTTGTCCACGAAGGGCTGCAGCATGTTGCGACGGCTGGGGTGCCGGAGCTTTCGGAGGGCCTTGGCCTCGATCTGCCGGATGCGCTCCCGGGTGACATCGAAGTCATGGCCGACCTCCTCCAGCGTGTGGTCGGAGCGCTCACCAATACCAAAGCGCATCCTCAAGACCTTCTCTTCACGCGGGTTCAGGGAGGACAACACCTTGCGCGTCATCGAGGAGAGGTTCTCCCGAATCGCCGCCTCGGAAGGGCTCTCCGTCGACGTGTCCGGGATGAAGTCGCCCAGGCTGGAGTCCTCCTCCTCGCCAATGGGCGTCTCCAGGCTGATCGGCTCCTTGGAGATCTTCAAGACCTTGCGGACCTTGTCGACCGGCATCTCCATCTTGGTGGCGATCTCCTCAGGTGTGGCCGGCCGCCCCAGATCTTGCTCAAGATAACGCTGCGTCCGAATCAGCTTGTTGATCGTCTCGATCATGTGCACCGGGATGCGGATCGTCCGCGCCTGGTCGGCGATCGCGCGGGTGATGGCTTGCCGGATCCACCACGTGGCGTAGGTCGAGAACTTGTAGCCGCGGCGATACTCGAACTTGTCGACCGCCTTCATCAGACCAATGTTGCCTTCTTGAATGAGGTCCAAGAACTGCAACCCTCGATTGGTGTACTTCTTGGCGATGGACACCACCAGGCGCAGGTTGGCCTCCACCAGCTCGCTCTTGGCACGCTCCGCCATCTGCTGACCATGCTTGATGGTCTGAAAGGTCAGGAGCAACGACTCCAGGCTTTGGCCCGTCAAGAGCTCCAAGCGGCGGATCGTTCGCCGCGCTCCCAACGCGCGCTCCTCCACAGAAGCGACGACATCACGACGCAAGCGCAGCTCCTCCAGACGCAGGCTGGCCGCCACCGGTTGCGAACGCAGCATGGCACCCAGGTCGCGTAGCTCTTCATAGCCGAGCCCGACCCGCTTGCACGCCTTGTCGAGTTCACGCTGCGCCTCGCGGGCCTGCCGCGCATAGTCACCTATCGTCTCGACAATGCGATCAATCTGACGCTTGGAGAGCTGGACACTCATCATGTGCTGGTGGAGCTGCTCCTTGCGCATTCGCAAGTGCTCACGCACCGTCTGACGGGCCGCAACGTCTCCCGCCCTCTCGGCGTCGTCCAAGTCGCGCAAGAGCAAGCGCATCTCGCTGTCAATCCGCCGGACAGCCTCCAGATGCACAATGCACTCGCGGTGAATCGCATCGAAACTCGGTGTCTCAACACCCTCGATGTTCGGCGGCTCCTTGTACACCTCACGGTACTTGATCTGCCCTCGCTTCAGCAAGTGCGCCAGCTGGACCATCTCCCGAACACCAACCGCCGAGGTGATGACGGCGGTGTGCACCATGACCTCGCCTTCCTCAATGCGCTTCGCGATCTCGACCTCGCCTTCGCGACTCAAGAGCGGGACACCACCCATGCGGCGCAAATAGAGGCGTACAGGGTCACTGGTCCGCGAGAAGGCGTCGTCCTCCTCGTCATCGTCTCGACCGGCCGTAATGACACTCGCCAACGAAGCGCTGCGCCTCAGCCGGCTCCCGTCCGCCTCGACGACCACCTGCGCCTCCTCCGCAGGCGCCTCCACCAACACCTGGATGCCGAGTCGCTCGAACATCAGGTGCATGTCCTCCATCTCTTCTTCCGTCAGCGCAGTGCTCGGCAACGCGTCGTTGATCTCATCCAGACTGAGATACCCCTTCGCTTTGCCAGAGTTGATGAGCTGTTCGATTTCCTTACGTTTGGACATGGCGTTCGCTGGGGCCTCGGCAGGGAACCGCTCGTCGCGCGGCGAACCGAGGGTCTAGGTTCGACCCGCCCCTAGGTCAAGCGCCCGGCAGCGTTCCTTCGAGCGTTCGCGCAAAAGCCTGCAACCTCCTCATCTGGTCTTGAAGATCGCGGATCTGGGACGCTTCACCGCGCCTGGTCGCCTCGCGCATCTCCTCCACGAGACGGGCCCGCTCCTTCGACAGCCAACGACGCTTGAGCCCGGCGCGCACCTCGTCAAACGAAGGAGCCAGCGCGGCCGCGTCATAACTCCGCGGCGCACCCGTCACGCGGACCACCTCCCGCTCCAGGACCGCGTCCGCAGTGCGCAACGCGACCGTCAGAGGCGCAGGGGCGCCAGCACGATGCGCCTCAATCGCCTCCTCCAGGAAGCTCCCAAGGGCCTCTGGCTCCACCAGCTGAGGCAGCGCCTCGCGCTCGACGACGCCGTGAAGCTCCGGTGCATCCCACAGAAGCTGCAGGAGGGCCGTCTCCAGCGGGTCCAGCCTCAGCGTCGGGCGCTCCTGCGCATCATCACCGCCAGCTTTGCCCCCCCGCAGCTCCCGGTCCAAACGCTGCACCGCGCGCAAGGGGACCTCCAAGCGCTGCGCGAGACGTTGATGCCACATCGAGCGCCCGACCGGGTCGCGCACCGGCACCAGCGCACGGAGCGCCTGCTCCACGATGTCACGACGTGCAGCCCAACCCCGCTCACGGATCCCCCGCTCAAGGAGAGTCTCCAAGAGCTCGTCCAACATCGGTCGCGCGCCGTCCAGGAGCGCGCTCACACCCTCCGGCCCGCGCGCCACCGCGAGGTCCGCCGGGTCCTGGCCCTCCGGGAGCCGCGCGATCCGTACATCGCGCACGTCAGCAGCCAGCAAGAGCCCCAACGCCTTCTCCGCAGCCCGCTGCCCAGCCTCGTCACCATCATAGAGCAACACCACCGGACAACCCTGACGCTTGATCAATCGCGCCTGATCCTCCGTCAGCGCCGTTCCCAGCGCGGCGCAAACATGATCAACCCCCTTGGCACGCAAGACCACGACGTCGAAGTTGCCCTCCACAACCACCAACAAGCCCCGCTCGCGCGCAGCCCTGTGCGCCAAGTCCAAGCCAAAGAGCGTCTTCCCCTTCGTGTAAAGAATGCCCTCCGGGGAGTTGATGTACTTCGCACGCTCACCCGGCGCCAAGGCTCGTCCCGAGAAGCCCAAGACCTCCCCACGCAAGCCGCGAATCGGAAACATGAGGCGCTCCCGAAAGCGGTCATACACACGCCCCTCCTCAGAACGTACCACGAGCCCCCCAAGCTCCAGGTCCCGCTCGTCCACCCCCCTCCGCTTGGCGTGCGCCAATAGACCATCCCAGCGCGGGGGCGCATAGCCAAGGCCAAAGATTCTCGCCGTGGCCTCGTCCACCCCCCGCGCCTCCACATAGGCCCTCGCCGCGGCACCCTCCGGAGACCAGAGGCGCTCCTCATAGTAGGCCGCCGCCAACGCGGTCGCTTCCAGCGCCCGCACCTTCGCCTCGCGAGAGGCCCGCGATGGCGCAGGTCCCGCGTCACCCCCCTCCCGCTCGACGACCACCCCAACATCCATCGCGAGCGCCTCCACCGCCTCCGCGAAGGAGAGGCTCTGATAGTCCATCAGGAAACGGAGCGCGTCCCCAGACGCACCGCAGCCAAAGCAGCGGTAGCGACCCCGTACCTCCGACACGTTGAAGGAGGGCGTCTTCTCCTGGTGAAAGGGGCACAGCCCCAGAAAATTGGCGCCCGCTGGCTTGAGCGCGACATAGCGCCCCACCACCTCACGCACCGAGGCGCGCGCCAACACCTCATCAATCGTGCGCTGCGCGATCTTTCCGGACATCTCCCGCTCGCTTCAACCCACTACGCCGGCTCAAGGGCACAGCCGACAGCGCGACCAGCCATCCTCTCCCCTGACGTACAAGAGCCGGTCATGCAAGCGCCCCGCTCTCCCCTGCCAGAACTCCATGCGCGTCGCCTCCACATCATAGCCCCCCCAAAAGGGAGGCCGCGTCAGCGCTTCCCCCTGAGCGAGCGTCGCTTCCTCCCACGCACGGTCCAAGGCCTCGCGGCTCTCAATCGGGCGGCTCTGAGCAGAAGCCCACGCTCCCAAGCGTGAGGCATGCGGACGCTGCGCAAAGTACTGGTCCGCAACCCCATCCGAGACCAGGACAGCGCTCCCCTCAATCCGGACCTGACGCTCCAAAGGTTCCCACCAAAAGACCAAGGCCACGGCCGGGTTCTGGCGGATCTGTAGCCCTTTGTCGCTCTCGGTGTTCGTAAAGAAGCGGAAAGAGTCGCCGACCAGCCCCTTGAGCAACACCACCCGTGCATGAGGCCGCCCAGCAGCGTCCACCGTCGCCACCGTCATCGCGTTGGGCTCGCGAACTCCCGCATCCTGAGCCGCCCTCAGCCACTCCGCAAAGAGCGCCACAGGATCCATACCCGCCGACGTCTCGTCCAAGACATCCGCACCATAGGTCTGACGCATCTCCTCAAGCTTCACCGTCATGTCCCCCTCCTCCAACCACCGAGTGACCACCAGTGCCCTCTGGACACCCGCACCCCGACCCGCAAGGGTCGAGAGCCGCAGCCACATCGCAGCACCGCAACAACCCCGTGTCATGTGCCACGATACGCCTTCCGTCGTTGACCTTCCCGCCCAGCCAACGCAGGATCACACGCTAGGCCGTGCCCTCAGCGCTCACCCCACCCCCGCCTAACCCATGCGCACCACGCTGCTTCACACCCTCGCCCTCGCCCTCCTCCTCGCCAGCTGCGCAGGGAGCTCACCACCACCCGTGGGCCCAGCGCCGACCCCCCGCCCGACCCAGGTCACCCTCGTCGCGTTGAGCGACTTCCACGGAGCGCTCGAAGGCCACCGCCTCACGACCGCCAGCGGGGAGACCACCACCCTCGGGGGCGCCGCGCTTATCGCCACGTATGTCGAGATTCTGCGGGCGACCGCACAGGGGCCCGTGCTCCTCTTCGACGGCGGCGACCTCTTCCAAGGCACCCTCGTGTCCAACTCTCGTCAGGGGCTCCCCGTCGTCACCTTCTACAACCACCTCGGCATGCACGCAGCCGCCCTCGGGAACCACGAGTTCGACTTCGGACCCGAGTCTCCCGAGAGGACCATCGCGCTCCTCCCGGAAGACGATCCGCACGGAGCCCTGCGGGTCCTCCTGCGCGAGGCCACGTTCCCCCTGCTCGCAGCCAACGTCTTCCTCACCGGCACCGAGGAGCGACCCGATTGGGTGCAACCCTCCGTGCTCCTCGACATCGACGGCTTCCTCGTAGGCGTCGTCGGTGCCGCGACCCCCTCGACCGCCGAGACCACCATCCCCGCCAACGTGCGCATGCTCGACTTTCCCGATCCAGCCCCATGGGTCGCCCGAGAAGCCGCAGCGCTGCGCGCGGCAGGAGCAGAGCTCGTGGTGCTCGTCGCACACATGGGGGCAGGATGTCGCGACTTCAGTGACCCGGACGACCTCTCGTCCTGCCGCGACCACGAGCTCTTCGCGCTCCTCAACGCACTCCCGCCCGGCACCCTGGACGCAGCCATCGGCGGCCACACGCACCAAGGCGTCGCCCACCGGGTGAACGGCGTCCCCACACTGCAGCCCTTCTCCAACGGGCGCTTCTTGGGCGTGGCACACCTCGACCTCGCAAGCGGGACAAGCCAATTGCTGCCACCCCAGCGTCTCTGTGCCCACGTCCTCCCTCCCGACGCACCAGGCGCAGGCGATTGCGATCCCAGACAGGTCGAGGCCCACGAAGGACCCCTCACGCCAGCCACCTTCCTCGGTCGCCCAGTGCGCCCCGATCCCGCCACCGAGGCCCTGCTCGCCCCAGACCTCCAACGCGTCGCCGCGCTGCGCGATCAAGCACTCGGCGTTCACGTCGCGGAAGAGTTCCCCCGGCAGTACCGAGAGGAGAGCGCGATGGGCAACTGGGTGGCCGACATGATGCACACACTCCTGCCCGAGGTCGACGTCGCGCTGACCAACGCCGGTGGCGTGCGGCAGAATCTCATGCCCGGCCCCTTGACCTACGGAGCCCTCTTCGAAGTGCTCCCCTTCGACAACCGCTTGGTCACAGCGGAGGTGAGCGGAGCCGAGCTGCGCCGCATCGTGACCCACGGGATCTCCGGACAACGGTCCGCGTTGCTCTTCTCCAACCTGTCCCTCCGCGCCGAGGGCTGCGATGTGGTGGAGCTGCTCGTCGGCGGCCAGCCCGTGCGCGACGACCAGACCTACCGCATCCTGCTGAACGACTACCTCGGCACAGGGGGAAGCGGCTTCGATACCCTGGGCCTGGACCTCGACAGCTTCGAGACGCGCTGGGACCTGCCGACCGTGCGTGACATGATCGCCGACGCGCTGCGGGCGCAAGGTGGAGAGCTGCGGCCGCTGGACTACTTCGACCCCAGCACACCACGCCAAGCGCGCACCGGAACCTGCGCGCCCTGACGCGAGGTCAGGCTTCAGCACACGCACAGCAGCCGTCTGCACAGCGTCTGACCCTGGGCAGGCGGCCAGCCAGCTAGGCCGCCGAACACAGCGCCCAAAGGGCTCAGCTAGCGCGGGGCCTCGTCCCTACGGAGACCAAAAGCCTCCGCAATCTCCGGGAAGTAGTCCCCACGGGCGCCCAGCGCCTTGAGCGTGCCATAATGACCAGCAATGGCGCGATCCAAGAAGACGAGCTCCACCGGAGGCTGGAAGGCAGCGATGTGCCTCAACGCATCCATCTTCTTCTCGACGAGCTGCTCTCGAAGGCGCGCAGCCGCAAAGTCATAGGGCTGTAGATCGGCGCGAAAGGGCTGTACCAGAATGTCGCGCCAGCCCTTGTAGTAGCCGTCTGGGAGAGCAGACACCTCCAAGTTCCTCGCCTTGAGACTACGGAGGCCACGCTCGACACCCTCATAATCATCCCGAATTCCAGAAGCGACGAGGTCGCGCCACGCGGCCAAGACCTCGGCCTTCACCTCCTTCACGCAGCCGAAGTCGTAGATGACAATGCGACCATCCTCATGGAACGCGAAGTTCCCAGGGTTGGGGTCGGCATGGACCGTCTGCAGATCGAAGATCTGCGCGACAAGCATACGTACAATGTTCCGACCAATCGTGTCCTTTGTGTCCTGAGACCAGCCCTCCCGTACGAGCTCCGTGACGCTGTGCCCCGGCTCGAAGGTCAGCGTGAGGACACGCTTGGAAGAACGCTCACCGACGACGTCCGGGATCACCAGGAAGTCATGCTTCTTGTGGAAGTTCCTGAAGATGCGCAGATTGTCTGCCTCGATCGTGTAGTCCAGCTCTTCGTGCAGGCGGGCCCGCAACTCCTCGAAGACATCCGCGAGAGCCGCGCGATGTACACGATTCACCAGCCCGCTCGCTCGCAACGCGAGATGCAAGTGGTTGAGATCCGAGTCTACCGAGGCGTCCACGCCCGGATACTGGACCTTGACGACAACCTCGCGGCCGTCATCCGTCCGCCCACGATGCACCTGGCCAATGGACGCCGCCGCAAAGGGCCTGTCCTCGAAGTGCGAGAAGAGCGTCTCCGGAGGAGCCCCGAACTCGGCCTCAATCTGCTCGCGAATGACCGCGACCGGCATCGGCGGCGCCTCTTTCTGGAGCTTGACCAGCGCGTCTGCGAGCTCCTTCGGCAAGAGATCACTGCCCACCGAGGCCATCTGCCCCAGCTTCATCGCAGCCCCCTTGAGCTGGCCCAAGGTCTCGGCGATCTCTTCGCCACTCCGTCGATGAGACGCCGCCCGCTCCTCCGCCCGCTTCTCAGGCGACTGAAAAGCACTGCGCAAGGTGGTGGACGCATAGCGCCCCGCCACCGAGGCCGTCATCGTCGCCAGCTTGAAGAAGCGCTTGCCCCGGGTCGCAGGACGATCATCTCCACCCGCAGCGCTGTCATCGTCATGAGCCACAACGCACCTCACTTACGAGTCTACCCCGCAGAAGCTCGTCTCCCCACCAACCACGCTCCCCTCGGGAACCTTCCGCCAAACGCTACTCTGAGCCATCCTCGGCCCCCTTGTAAAGATGGCCGTCGTGGCGGTGTCGCACCAGCCATCAGCCGCAAGTCCCCCCAAGAGCTCCTAGGGTCGCAGACCCATCGCGCGCTGCATCAACACCCCCACCTCGACATGATGGAGCAAGCGATCAAAAGGCCGCCGGTGAGCCTCAGGCCCCACAACGATCACCGGCACAGGGGTGTGGGTGTGCGTCCCCGTCGACCACGTGATGTGGAGCTGCGTAGCCAGCGCTCGGGACAAGAGCGCGATGATCGACGCCTCGCCATAAGGATAGAAGGGGGACGCCTCGGCCATGTGGGGCCCTTCTTCGTTCGCCAAGTAGGCGTGACCCTCGACCCGTAAAGGGTTCGGCGCGCGTTCCAAGACCCTCGCCGCCTGCTCCTCCGTCAGCCGATAATCCGTCAGGTCCTGGACCACCTCGACCAGGACCTCCGGGGTCCGGTCCTCACGGGCATCAAAGACCTCAAAGAGCTGACGCATCGTCACCGTCTGCCCCATCAGCAGGTCGAAAACATCAAAGGACACAAAGTTGAAGTTGGGATGGTAAGGACGCTCCAAGAACGCTCTCCCGGAACGCGGCTCCGGGGTCGGAACGTCATACCCGGAGTAGGTGAACGAGAAGCCGCCCGTCTCATGATCCGCCGTGATCACGACCAAGGTGTCATCGCGTCCCTCCGCCCACGCCAAGACCACGTCAATGGCGTCATCAAAGCGCAACATCTCCCTCAAAAGCATCCCGGGGTCGTTGTCATGACCAGCCCAGTCGATCTGCCCCCCCTCCACCATCAAGAAGAATCCCTCCGGATGGCTCTCCAAGAGGCGGAGCGCCGCCTCGGTCATCTCGCGGAGCGTCGGCTCCGTCCTCGTCGGGTCGGCCGCCCGCCGCGCCGCCGTGATGCCGTCCTCCATCGCCGAGTCCGCGAAGAGACCGAGCACAGGCAGCCGAGGCACCGCGGCCAGGGCGCGGTGGTCAAAGACCAGCGCATAACCAGCAGCCTGCGCCTCCTCCAGAAGGTCGCGGTCATCACCGCGCCGCGACGTCACCGCAAACGCACCAGCCGACAACTGAGCAGGATCCGACGCAGCAGCGACGCTGGACCTGCCCGCGAAGTGGCGGGCACCGCCTCCCAGCAGCAGATCGACCCGCTCCCCCAAGAGGTCCGCCGCGATCTCGTTTTCCATCGAGCGATGAGCCACATGGGCAGCAAACGCCGCAGGCGTCGCGTGGGTAAGGCGGGTGTCCGTCACGAGCCCCGTGACGCGTCCGCTGTCGCGCGCCCGCTCCAAGATGGTCGGAATGGCTTCTCCATCCACCCCAATTCCAATGACCTCACTCAAGGTGGGCTCCCCCGTCGCGAGCTGGGTCGCCGAGCACGCCGAATCGACGACGATGTGCTCCGCAGGGCCCGTGGAGGAGAGCGCTACCGTGCCCACAACCGACGCGCGCTCCATGGCGCTGCCCTCCGCACCATAGGGCGAGCACGATCCATGGCGCGCATACTCCAACAAGAGCCCGACCTGCTGCGGCCCCATCCCATCACCAATCATCAGAATCAGATTCCTGACCGGCGGTGACGCCTCAACCCGCGGTGCGACGTCCACGACGGGTGCCTGACGTCCACACCCCAACAGGCAGAGACACCCGACCACCACCAGCAGCACACCAGACCGCCACACCATGCTTCGCCATGCCCGACCCATACCCACAACCTCCGCCACAACCTTCACAAGCGCCATGCACACCCGAGGCACGACCCCAAAAGACATGACACCGAACGTCCCAAGGAGGACAACCACCCCTACCCTTACGCAGCCCACCGCACCAGGGCAATCGCCTCCCGGGAAACGTCACGATCGCGTCACGCCAGGTCACCCATGAACATCGTCTTCTTCGCGCTCGTCGCAGCGTCCTTCCTCTTCGCGCTCCTCCTCGGTCGGCCCGAAGAGGTCGGCCAGGCGGCCCTTCAGAGCGCCCGGGGTAGCGTTGACCTCGCGCTGGGACTCATCGGCTACATCGCGCTCTTCCTCGGTCTGATGAAGGTCGTCGAGGCCGCAGGTGGCCTCGCCTTCATGGCCCGCCTCCTCCGCCCGCTTCTCCAGCGCCTCTTCCCCGATATCCCCGCCGACCACCCTGCGCTGGGCGCCATGCTGATGAACGTCTCGGCCAACGCGCTCGGGCTGGGCAACGCAGCAACCCCCTTCGGGCTCAAGGCGATGAAGGAGCTGCAGTCCCTCAACCCCAGCCCCGAGAGCGCGTCGAACGCCATGGTGCTCTTTCTCGCCCTGAACACCAGCGGTCTCGCCCTGCTCCCCACCGGCATGATCGCGCTTCGCGCCCTACACGGCTCGGCCGACGCGGCCGTCATCCTGCCGACAACCCTTGTGGCCACCGGGCTCTCCACCCTCGCTGGGGTCAGCGCAGCGCTCCTCTTCGCGCGGCTGCCCATCTTCCGCGCGACGCCAGCGCAGCGTGAGGCCTCCGCAATGCACGCGGCCAGCGCCCCAGCGATTCCATGGACGGCGTTCCTCCCCCTCCTCGCCTTCGTCGCCCTGCTCGGCAGCCTGGTGCTCTTGGTCGCCGCGTACGGAGCAGCAGCCAGCGCATGGATCCTGCCAACCCTGATTCTGGGGATGTTGAGCGTCGGCGTGGTGCGCAGGGTGCGTGTGTACGAGACCTTCGTTGAGGGCGCGCGGGAAGGTTTCGATCTCGCCATCAAGCTGATCCCCTACCTCGTCGCGATCCTCGTCGCAGTGGGCATGTTCCGCGCATCCGGCGGGCTCGCCTGGGTGAGCGCGCGGATCGGCCCCCTGACCGAGGCGTGGGGCATGCCAGCCGAGGTCCTGCCCGTGGCGTTTCTCCGCCCGCTCTCCGGATCAGGGGCATTCGGCGTGGTCGCCGAGCTGGTGGAGACGCACGGCCCGGATGGCTTGATCGGCCTGCTGGCCACCACCATGAACGGCTCGACCGACACGACCTTCTACGTGCTCGCCGTCTACTTCGGCGCGGTCGGGGTGACCCGCGCGCGCCACGCCGTAGCCGCAGGGCTCAGCGCCGACATCGTCGGCGTGCTCGCCTCCGTCATCACCGTTCACATCCTGCTCGGCGCGCTGCTGTGAAGCTCCAGCAGCCCGGGCAGGTTCAGCCGAGCATGTCCTTGGCCGTCTTCTCTTCGCGAATGGGCTCAGGATACGCGCCGTCAAAACAAGCCATGCAGTAGCCCTGCGCCTCGGGAATGCAGTCCCGGAGTCCCTGTTGCGAGAGATAGGTCAGACTGTCGGCCGTGAGGTGCTCTCGGATAGCCTCCTCCGAGAGCTGGTTGCCAATGAGCTCGCCCTTGTCAGGGGTGTCGACACCATAGAAGCAAGGGTACTTGGTGACCGGACTGCCAATGCGCAGGTGCACCTCCGCAGCACCCGCGCCGCGCACCATGCGCGTGATCTTGCGCAAGGTGGTTCCGCGTACGATCGAGTCATCCACCAAGGCGACCCGCTTGCCCTGCAACACCGATCGCATCGGGTTGAACTTGTGCTTCACGGAGTCATCGCGTCGGGCTTGGTCCGGGTTGATGAAGGTCCTGCCCACATAGTGGTTCCGGATCAACGCCATCTCAAAGGGCTTGCCCGCAGCCTGGGCATACCCCAGCGCGACAGCGTTCGATGAGTCCGGGACAGGCACGACAATGTCGATGTCGCAGTCCTCTCGGGCAGCCAGCCAAGCGCCAATACGCTTTCGGGTCTCATAGACAGGGGTGCCAAAGGCGAAGGAGTCCGGCCTGCTGAAGTAGACGTGCTCGAAGACACAGTGGGCCGTGGTCGCCCGCTCATGCGCCCGGATCGATACGACCGCTGGGTGAGGATGCCGCCTCATGCCCTCAGGGCCTAGCTCAATCACCTCTCCCGCTTCCACTTCTCCCAAGTATGGGACACGCGCGATGTCGAGCGCTGGTGTCTCACTCGCGACCATCCAGGTCCCCTCCGCACCACCCAGACACAAGGGTCTCAAGGCATAAGGGTCACGGATGGCAAAGATTCGGTCATGCAAGAGCAGCGCACTGCTATACGCACCGCGGACCGTGCTCTGCAACGCACGGATCGCCTCCAAGATCGTGAGCCCTGCGACCAAGTGGTGCCACGCGATGAACTTGAGCAGCACCTCGGCGTCGTTGGACCCCACAAAGGCCACACCACGCGCCTCGAGCGCAGCACGCACCTCCCTGTAGTTGGTGATGTCGCCATTGGAGGAGAGGGCCATCCTGGCACCGCCCAAGGTCGTGGCGACGTGCGGCTGGGTGTTCACCTCGCGGTTGCCTCCCTGCGTGGGATAGCGGACATGACCCACGGCCAACGAACCGCGGAAGGACTCGGAAGGTCGCGTTCTGAAGACCTCTCGGACATAGCCGAGACCCTTGTGCAAGTGGATGTCGCCGCCGTCGCTCACCGCGAGGCCGCAAGCGTCCTGCCCGCGATGCTGCATCTGGAAGAGACCATTGACAGCATCCGGAAAGACGTCCGGCTGCGTGGAGTAGATGCCGATGACACCGCACATGTGGAGGCTCCCCGCGAGGACAATGGCCTACGCCTACCAGGCCGCAGGCGGCTGGGCGGCTGCCTAGCACCTCGCCCTATGAGCCTCAAGCGGAGAAGACGTCGCCGGCTGCACACCACCCCAGCGCCTAAGCCCCTTGCCCGGCCGGCGCTGGGACACCAGCCCCTCCTGGCCAAAGGCACCATGCACTAGGGCCACCAAGGGAAGAGCCGAGGGCCTCACGCATGTTGTGCCTGCCCGGGGTCAGCCCGGTCGCCGTGAGGAGTCATGATGGAAACTTCTATTGTTGTCAGTTGTTTGCTCATCTTTGTGGCGCGTGTTGCCGATGTGTCCTTAGGCACCCTCCGGATGACCGCCGTGATGCGCGGCCACCGAGCAGCAGCCTGGTTCCTCGGCTTCTTTGAGGTGCTGATCTGGGTGTTCGCCGTCTCCAAGGTGATCCAGAACCTGGACCAGCCCGTTCTCGCTGTCTCCTACGCGCTCGGTTTCGCGACAGGGACCTTCGTTGGAGTGACGATCGAGAGGGGCTTGGCCTTCGGTGAGCAGGTCGTGCGGGTGTTCTCACGGAAGGGCGCCCAGGTGGCCGCCGCGGTCCGTGAAGGCGGGTTCCCTGTGACAGAGTTCGAAGGGAGAGGCCGAGACGGCGAGGTACGGCTCCTCTACGCCAAGGTGCCTAGGCGACGCTCCCACGCGATCGTAGCACTGGCACGCGCGGCGGATTCGGAGTGCTTCTACGTGATCGAAGACGTGCGGACGACCTCTTCGCCGCCCCCAGGCGCTTGGGGGAGCATGCAAGGCTGGCTTGGCGCCCAGCGCAAGTAGGCGAGAAGGCCAGTGGATAGCTTGACAGAGATGGTCCGCGCTTCCTAGGAGGCCCGGGCGCCCCGCAGCGCAAGCAACCCCAACCAGGTGACCATGAGCGCAGAGCACCGACCACGCATCCTCACCGGTGATCGCCCCACCGGACGCCTCCACTTGGGACACTACGTGGGATCGCTTGCGACACGCGTCGCGCTGCAGGAGACCTACGAAACCATCCTGATCGTGGCCGATCTGCACATGCTGACCACCCGCCCCACGCGGGAGGATATCGCCTGCATCGTCGAGAACGCGCGCGGGATCGTCCTGGACTACCTGGCTGTCGGAGTCGACCCATCGAAGACCAGAATCTACCTTCAGTCAGCCATTCCCGAGGTGTATGAGCTAAACACGCTCTTCCAGAACCTGGTGACGGTCAACCGCTTGGCACGCCTCCCCTCGCTGAAGGACACCGCCCGGAACGCCAACCTCGACGACGAGTCGCTCCCCTACGGCCTGCTGGGCTATCCTGTGCTGCAGGCAGCAGACATCCTGCTCCCGAAAGCGAATCTGGTCCCCGTGGGTCGAGACAACCTGGCTCATGTCGAGATCGCACGGGAGATCGCTCGGCGCTTCAACAGCCTCTACGGCGACGTGTTTCCCGAGCCAGAGCCCCTGCTGTCGGAGACTGCGTCGCTGGTGGGGACCGACGGGAAGGGCAAGATGTCAAAGTCTGCAGGGAACGCGATCCTGCTCTCCGATCCCCCGGAGGTCGTTCGAAAGAAGGTGCGGGGGATGTACACAGACCCTAAGCGCGTTCGCGCAGACATTCCAGGCACCGTGGAGGGCAACCCGGTCTTCGCCTACCTGGACGCCTTCCACCACGATCCCGCCGAGACGGACGCCCTGAAGGCACGGTACCGCGCAGGGCAGGTTGGAGACGGCGAGGTCAAGGAGGTGCTCACAAGCACACTGCTGCAGTTCCTCGCACCCGTGCAAGAGCGGCTCAAGGCCTACGAAGGTGAGAAGGGATGGGTAGACGAGATCCTGCTGGAAGGTACCGAGTCCATGCGGTCGATTGCGCAATCGACCATGCGTGATGTACGAAAGGCCATGGGCACGGACCGTACGCTTCAACGCATGCGCCGGGCCGCCGAGGCACGCCGCAAGAAGGCAGCCGGTCCGTCCGACGCACCTTAAGCTCCCCCGAACCACCATGAAGAGGCTCGACGTCGTAGCAGCAGCGCTCGTGCGCAACGGGAAAGTGCTGGCCGCACGTCGCCCCTCGCGCAGCGTCCGCCAGTACTGGGAGTTCCCGGGCGGTAAGGTCGAGCGCGGCGAGACAGACATCGATGCCCTCTTTCGAGAGCTCCGCGAAGAGCTAGGCGTGACGGTTGAGATCGAGCGCGCGATCGGTCGCTCCCTCCACAAACTGCACACGCGGACCATCGATCTGCGCGTGTACTTCGTTCGCCTCGTCGAAGGCGAGCCCCGCGCTCACGTGCACGAAGAGCTGCGATGGCTGGGTCCGGACGAGCTTCGCGAAGTGCATTGGTCCAACGCCGACGTCCCGCTCTTGCCCAGCGTCGAGCGCATCCTCCGCCACGAAGGCTCCCACCCCACCCCGCTCCCCCAATAGACGCCAATGCGAACCCTGCTGCGTGACGTCGAAGCCGTCTTCCCGGACGGCGTCCACCGCATGAACATCCTTCTAGAAGACGAGAAGATCGCCAGCCTCGATGCCCCGGCGTCCAGCCGGGCCGATACGATCGTGAACGCCGGAGGCCTCCACCTGATGCCAGGCGTGATCGACGATCAAGTCCACTTCCGCGATCCCGGTCTCACCCACAAGGAAGACCTTCGCACCGGTAGCCGGGCGTGCGCGAAAGGAGGGATCACCACCTTCCTGGAGATGCCGAACACCCAGCCAACCACAACCACCGTCGACGCGCTGCACACCAAGCTCGCGGACGCCGCCACGAAGTGCATCGTGGACTTCGGCTTCTATATTGGCGCAACCCCCCATAACGTGGACGAGCTGCGCCGCGCTGAGCGGACTCCCGGTATCAAGATCTTCATCGGGTCCTCCACCGGAGATCTGCTGGTGGATGAACAGGCAGCGCTGGAACGGATTTTCGCCGAGACGCACCTCCCCATCACCGCGCACTGCGAAGACGAAGCAACCATCCGTGCGAACGCAGCCACAATCGGTGCCACCAGCGACGTGCGCGACCACTCACGCATCCGTGATGAGGCCGCAGCCCTGCGTGCGACCGCTCGTGCGATCGAGCTTTCCCGGAAGTACGAACACCCCTTCCACGTGCTGCACGTGAGCACCGCGGCCGAGCTGGAGCTGCTCGATGCAGCCCCACCGTGGGTGACCAGCGAGGTTTGCCCCCACCACCTCTTCTTCCACACGGAAGACTACGAGCGGCTGGGTACCCGCGTTCAGTGTAACCCTTCTATCAAGTCGAAGGCCGACAACGAAGGTCTCTGGGAAGGACTGCTCGCCGGTCGCATCGACATCCTAGCGACCGATCACGCACCCCACACCCTCGAAGAGAAGGCCAAGCCCTATCCCTCGTCGCCCTCAGGCATGCCCAGCGTCGAAAACTTTTTGCCGCTGCTGCTCAACCAGGTTCATGAAGGCAAGTGCACGTTGCCACAGCTCGTCCAGTGGATGTGCGCAGGACCCGCCCGCATCTGGTCCATCGCTCGAAAAGGACACCTGCGTGAAGGCTACGACGCGGATTTGGTTCTCGTAGACCTCAACCGCCGGCAGACGATCCTCGACGAGCACCAAGAGTCCAAGTGCGGCTGGTCACCCTGGCACGGCACCACCCTCTACGGCTGGCCCCTCCGGACCTGGGTCCGCGGACGCGAGGTGTTCAGCCACGGCACGCTCATCCATGAACCCTGGGGCAAAGAGGCGACCTTCGAGAGGCCCTAGCCCCCAGCCAAGGACGCCTATGAGCGGGAACACCTTCGGCACCATGTTTCGCGTCACAACCTTCGGCGAATCGCATGGCGCCGCCCTGGGTGCCGTGATCGACGGCTGCCCGGCGGGCCTAGCCCTCACCACCGAGGACATCCAACCCGCCCTCGATCGACGGAGGCCCGGCCAGAGCGCCTGGACAACACAACGACGAGAAGCCGATCAGATACAGATCCTCAGCGGAACCTTCGAAGGCTACACCACCGGCGCCCCCATCGCGCTCCTCCTGCACAACCACGACGCAAAGCCGGAAGCCTACGACCACCTGAGGGACGTCTTCCGCCCCGGTCACGCAGACTTCACATGGTCGGCCAAACACGGCTTGCGCGACCACCGAGGCGGTGGTCGCGCGTCCGCACGAGAGACCGCGGCTCGCGTGGCCGCCGGAGCCGTCGCGGCGAAGTGGCTTCAGTCCGCCTACCACATCAATGTCATCGCCTACGTCGAGAGCCTGCTGGACGTGTCAGCCTCCATCGATCCAGAGAGCGTCAGCAGAGAGGCCGTCGAGGCCTCGCCGCTCCGATGCCCCGATCCCGAGACCTCCTCGCAGATGCTCGAGCGCTTGGCAGCCATACGGCAAGCGAAAGACAGCGCAGGAGGGACCATCCGCTGCATCGCGACAGGCGCACCCGCCGGTTGGGGCGAACCCGTGTTCGACCGGGTCGACGCCCTCCTGGCCTACGCCATGCTGTCGATCCCAGCCAGCAAAGGCTTCGAGATGGGCAGCGGCTTCCAGAGCTGCACCATGACGGGTAGCGCACACAACGACGCCTTCTACACCAACGAAAGCGGGGAAATCCGGACGCGCACCAACCACGCAGGCGGTAGCCTCGGCGGCATCACGACGGGCATGCCCATCGTTTTTCGCGTCGCCTTCAAGCCCGTGGCAACCCACTTCCTGCCCCAAGAGAGCGTCACGACGAGCGGCGCCGCCACAACCTTCTCAGCCCGAGGGAGACACGATCCCTGCGTGCTGCCACGCGCAGTCCCCATCGTGGAAGCCATGACCTGGCTGACACTGGCCGATCTCGCCGCACAACACGCAGCCTACACGCACCCGGTGAGGGTACGGTGAATGGCGATTCAGTGCGTGCGCTTGACAGGTGAATGGCGATTCATTAGCGGAGTGGGCGAGGTGAGGAGTCCCCAATGCTAAGGCGCATCGCGTGGCCAAAGAGAAGGCACCCGACAAACGAGACAGGATCCTAGAAGCAGCCTTGCGCGTCTTCGCTCAGCGAGGCTTCTACAACGCCAAGGTCTCCGAGATCGCCCGAGAAGCCGGCGTCGCAGACGGGACAATCTATCTGTACTTCGAGAACAAGGACGACCTCCTCATTCAGCTCTTCGAGGAGAAGATGGAGGTCATCATCTCTCGCTTGCGTCTGGTGCTGGAGCAGTGCGGCGGAAACGCCCTGGACCGCCTGCGCCGTATGGTCCACTCGCACCTGGCGCTCGCAGCCGAACACCCCGTCCTCGCAGAGTTCATCACCGTCGAACTTCGTCAGAGCGCGAAGTTCGTCCGGGAGTACGAGAACCCGCGTTTCCAAGAATACCTCACGATCCTTCGTGATCTCGTCGAGGAAGGCCAACGAGAGGGTCTCCTGCGGCCTGGCCTCGACAGCCGCTTGCTCGTTCGTATGATTTTCGGCTCCCTCGACGAGCTGCTGCTGACCCTGACCCTGGCGTCCAGCTCCCGCTCCATCGACCTCAAGGCTGCCGCAGAGTGCGTGACAGACGTGTTCCTCCACGGGATGAGCGCCAACCCGTAATTCCCCCCCTCCCTCAGGTGACACCATGAAGATCCTCGCGACCGTGAAGCGCATCGTCGATCCCGACGTCAAGGCCAAACTCAACGCCGATGGCTCCCTCGATCAGAGCAACCTCGAGTACAAACTGAACTCCTTCGACGAGTACTCCGTCGAAGAGGCCGTTCGCCTCAAGGAGAAGGGAGTCGCCGAAGAGATCGTCGTCGTATGCGTGGGTACGAGCGACGCGCAGAAGGAGATTCGCACGGCGCTCGCCATGGGGGCCGACCGCGCCATTCTCGTCGAAGTCGACGATCCCGATTCCCTCGACACCCTCACCAAGGCCAAGCTCCTCGCCAAGGTGATCGAGCGCGAGACGCCCGACATCGTGCTCCTCGGCAAGCTGTCCGTGGACACCGAGAGCAACGCCATCGGCCAAATGCTCGGCGGACTCACAGGCTTCTCCCAAGGGACCTTCGCCTTCAAGCTCGAGGTCGAAGGCAACACCGCCATCGTGGGTCGCGAAGTCGACGGCGGCACCATGGACGTCAAGCTCACCCTGCCAGCCATCATCACCGCAGACCTGCGGCTCAACGAGCCCCGTTACGCGTCCCTTCCCGGCATCATGAAGGCCAAGAAGAAGCCCCTCGATACCATCACCCCCGACGATCTCGGCGTCGACGCCGACCCGATCGTCCGCACCCTCTCCTACGAGTTGCCCCCGGAGCGAAAGGCGGGCGAGATCGTCGACTCCGTCGATACACTCCTCCACAAACTTCGCAACGAAGCAAAAGTCATCTGAGGAGCGCCTAGCGGCCTTCACCCAACGCCATCAGAGGTCACCCATGAGCAACATCCTCGTCGTCGCCGAACACCTCGAAGGGAAGCTGCGGAGCAGCACCCTCCCCACCCTCACCTTCGCCCAGCAAGCCGCCGCGCTCACCGGAGGCGAAGTATACGCGCTCGTCCTCGCCGACAACGCCGATCCCATCGCCAACGAGCTCGCAGCCTACGGGCCCACCAAAGTCTACGCGATCAGCCACGCCTCCTTCGCGCAGCCTCTCGCCGAGAACTTGGCCCCCGCCATCGCAGCAGCCGTCAAGGAACTCAAGGCGACCATCGTCGCCACCCCCTCCTCCACCACCGGTAAGGATGTCCTCCCCCGCGCCGCCGCCTTGCTCGACGCAGGGTTCATCGGCGACGCCATCGCCGTCTACCAAGACGACGAAGAAGATCAGATCGCCTACAAGCGCCCCATCTGGGCCGGCAACCTCATCGCGCGCGTCACCTCCGACGCTGACATCACCTGCGTCACCGTCCGCACCACCGCCTTCGACCCCGCCACCACCAGCGCAGCAAGCACGATCCACAACATCGTAGTGCCCACCTCCGCCGCCGCCAACGCAACCTTCCTCACCTTCGACCAAGTCAAGAGCGACCGCCCCGAGTTGACCGACGCCAGCGTCGTCATCGCCGGCGGTCGCGGCCTGAAGTCCAAAGAGGCCTTCGGCATGCTCGAAGAGCTCGCCGACAAGCTCGGCGCCGCACTCGGCGCCTCGCGCGCCGCCGTCGACTCAGGCTACGCCCCGAACGACTGGCAGATCGGCCAGACCGGCAAGATCATCGCCCCGAACCTCTACATCGGGATCGCCATCTCCGGCGCCATCCAACACCTCGCGGGCATGAAGGGCTCAAAGACCATCGTCGTCATCAACAAGGACCCCGAAGCTCCGATCTACCAGATCGCAGACTACGGCCTCGTCGCTGACGCGTTCCAAGTCGTGCCCGAGCTCACCTCCAAGCTCTAGCCAGCCGAGAAGCTCACCCAGGCCTCCCGGAACGCAGGGGGGGCGTCTCACGCCCCCCCTGCGTTCGCCCCCAGGCAGCGCGCCCTCTCAGAAGGGGATCTCGTCGTCATCGAAGCTCGGTCCTTGGTCGCGCTCATCAGGCGGGGGAACATCCGCTCCGCCCCGGCCTCCGGTGGCACCTCGGTCATCCAAGAAGGTCACGTTGTTGGCGACGATCTCCGTGACATAGCGCTTCTGGCCATCCTTGTCCTGGTAGTCGCGGGTCTGAATCCGACCCTCCAGCAACACCTGTCGGCCCTTCGACAAGTACTGGGCAGCGAGTTCAGCTTGACGACCCCAGACAACAATACGATGCCAATCCGTGCGCTCTTGGTTCTGGCCTTGACCATCGCGCCATCGCTCGTTCGTCGCAATACGGAACTCGCAGACCTTCGTCCCGCCACCCGTCTCGCGTAGCTCCGGGTCCGCTCCTAGACGTCCCAGCAAGATCACCTTGTTCAAGCTCGCCATCGCAACCTCCATCTACCTCGCGGGAAACACATTGAAGGCCCAGCCGACACCCCGCTACTCGGCCCGATTACCAGACCATGCCTCCGGGTCGTCTTGCCCAATCCAGCTGACCAAGACATACCCTAATTCGTCCCACGTTGACGACCAGTTGCGAACTTTTTCACTTCACCCCAAAAAATGCGCGCAGACACCCTAGGCGATAGCATCGCTCAGCTCCTCTCCTCCCCGGACACCTTTCCCCTCCACGACATCGCGCCCTGGCAGGAAGTGATCGCATACCAGCTCGCCCACAATCCACCCCTCGCGGCATTCTACCGCCACCACGGCTACACCTCACCCCCCGCCAGCCTTGAGTGCCTGGACGCATGGCCTGGCATCTCAACCAGCGCCTTTCGTTTGGCCCCGCTCCACAGCCTCGAAGGGCCTCCCATCCGGACCTTCCTCACCTCCGGAACCAGCGCCGGCGCGCGCGGCGCACACCGGCGCCTCAACCTCAGCGCCTACACGCGCGGCGCAGTGAGCACCTTCCTCTCCCACATGCCACCCACCCCACCCAACCAGCCGTGGTTGGCGCTCGTCACAGACCCCGCCGAGGACCCGCACTCCTCCCTCTCCTTCATGATCGACGTCCTCGGCCGAACCCTCGCACCCTCTCCGCCGCGCTACCTCTACCACCCCAGCACCGGCCTCGACGTCGCCACCCTCCACTCCCTCCTGAGCTCTCCACCCCCGCAGGGCTACACCATCTTCGGTACCTCCCTAGCCTTCGCGCACTACCTCACGTCCAGCCCGTCCCCCCTGCCTCCGCTCCCCCCCTCCAGCCTCGTTATCGACACCGGCGGCACCAAGGGCCGACGCCTGCACACGACGCCCGAAACGCTGCGCACCCAGCTCTCCAACCACCTCGGCCTGCCGCTCGATCGCTTCGCCTCCGAATACTCCATGACTGAACTCTCCAGCCAGGCCTACCTCACCCCCGCAACTCGCGCCGAGTACCACTGCCCACCCTGGCTTCGGGTTGCCACCGTCGATCCCACCCACGGCCAGCCCCTCCCCCACGGCCAGCCGGGCCTTCTGCGCTTCGCCGACCTCGCAAACACCGACTCCGTCGCGATCCTCCAAACCCACGACCTCGGCGTCACCTCCAGCCGGCACCGCTTCACCCTGCGCGGTCGCTCCCCATACAGCACCCCACGCGGCTGCTCCCTCGTGATCGACGATCTACCACCCACCGACCACTAGCCCCATGCAGTCGCTCGCCTCCCTCCACAGCCGGCTGCGCCCCCCCCACAGCTCGCACCCCGCCGTCAGCCACGCCGCTGCACACACCGGCCAACACCCGGCTTCCATCAGCCACGCCCTCAACATCGCCTGGCAAGACGCACAACCCGCAACACTCGCACAACTCCTCCACGACGAGCTCCAACCCCTCCACCCCAACTCCATCCTCCGCCCCCACAAGCGCAACCTTACCCTCCTCGCGACACACTCCCCACAACTCCTCATCGAAGAACCCCTGCTCGCCGCCGCCGCAGGCGTGCCCCTAACCCTGCGCCCACCACACGCCCTCACACCCCTCGCCGAACTCCTCACCCGCCAGCTCAATCTCCCCAACATCACCACCACCTACTGGCCATCCTCAACCACCACCGCCAACACCCTCGCCCCCTACCAGCACATCACACTCTACGGCCAGCCTGCCAGCCACCAAGCCATCCTCCCCCTCCTCTCCCCCCATCACCACCTGCGCGCACACACCGCCGGCGTCTCCATCGCCATCCTCACCTCCCCCCCAACCGACACGACCCTCCAGCACCTCGCAGAAGCGACCGCCATCTCCAACCAGCTCGGCTGCTTCTCCCCCCGACTCTGCATCAGCCTGACACCCCTCCCCCCCGAACGCCTCCACCAACTCCTCAACCTCCTCAACCTCTTCCCGCTCCCCCCAACACCCCCCAGCCTCTATCCCGCCATCAGTGAGCTGCAAGCCCTCACCCACTGGCAGACGGGCAGCCTGCACCTCACCCACACCTCACCCAGCACCCCCTCCAGCCACATCTACTACCTCCCCTCGCCCGCCTCCCCCCCTCCACTCTCACCAGGCTTCCACCACCTCCCCATCATCTACCTGCCACAAGCACAACAACTCCCGGAACTCCTCCGCCCCTACCTCAACCACCTCTCCACCATCGGACATGACCTACACCCCAGCCCGCCCCCAGACTTTCTCAGCGATCTCCCCGCACATCGCATCGTGCCCATCCCGTGCATGCAGCGGCCCAGCCTCCACCGATCGCACGACGGCGCCAGCCGGGTTCGACGCTGGTTCCGTGAGCAGAGCGTGCGCTGACGGGCGACCTTGGTTTCACGTGAAACATCTGGTGCTGCTGGTTGCTCTCTTCGGTTGCGGTGAAGGGTCTGCTCCGGCGGCGGAGGAGTCGCGGGTGTTGTCTGGGCATCGGCAGGCGTGTGTGTCGGGTGGTGATGCGCGCTCGTGTTATGCGTTGGCGTTGATCTATGGGGATGCGGCGTTGGCGGAGGCGCATGGGTTGTTGGCGGATGAGGGGTTGGCGCGGATGTGGCGGGAGCGTGCTTGTGGGGGTGGTGTTCAGGAGGCTTGTGGTGCTGCTGGCGGGTTGGTGGTGGGGGGTTGGCGTCGTTGCATGGAGGAGCCGGGGACGTGTTGGGGGTTGGTGGGGG
>ERZ869909.151-NODE-151-length-104694-cov-11.447776_pt1 | contig 104694 bp, 105 predicted proteins | sample MGYA00520892_ERZ869909 | MGnify/ENA primary metagenome ERZ869909 (study PRJEB32215, sample SAMEA104723947) | bioreactor metagenome | biome: bioreactor; feature: anaerobic bioreactor; material: water | place: China | collected 2015-03-12 ... | reverse complement strand
CAATACATCAACAAGTTTATATTTGATAGAAATATCAATAATATTAAAATCAGTATTATTTAAAATGCACAACGGGTTAAACCTATTTTCGTTGAGCAGTATATAAAACGAAAAACAAAATCTGATGTTGTATTTTAATTTTTTGATTCTTGATAACTTTATGAAAACAGAAGTGTTTGAAGTTTAAAAATACGATTGTAAAATGCTTATTTTAGCAACAAAATTAATTGAATGAACAAAAAAAAACCCCTTATACTGGTAACCAATGACGATGGAATTTCAGCGCCGGGCATTCGCACACTTATCTCGATAATGAAAGAAATTGGCGATGTGATTGTAGTGGCGCCCGACAAACCGCAAAGCGCCACGGGTCACGCCATAACGATTAACAACACACTTTATATCAATAAAATCAATATTGACGACGATGTGCAGGAAGAATACAGTTGCTCCGGCACCCCGGTAGATTGTGTAAAACTGGCGGTGCATGAGATACTTAAAAAGAAGCCCGACATTTGCGTTTCCGGTATCAACCACGGGTCAAATTCGTCCATCAATGTGATCTACTCCGGCACGATGAGTGCCGCAGTTGAAGCCGGTATTGAAGGCATTCCCGCTGTGGGATTTTCACTGCTGGACTACTCCTGGGATGCCGATTTTCAATCGGCTGCCAAATACATTAAAAAAATCACTTTGGAAACCCTTAAAAACGGCTTGCCCAAAGGTGTGGTGTTGAATGTGAACATTCCCAAACTGAAAGAAAAAGACATTAAAGGCGTAAAAGTGTGCAGACAGGCCAACGCCCAATGGATTGAAACTTTTGATAAACGCACCAATCCGCAAGGAAGGGATTATTACTGGCTAACCGGTGAATTTATCAACGAAGACAAAGGTGAAGATACCGACGAGGCCGCACTGGAAAAAGGGTTTATATCGATTGTTCCCGTTCAGTTTGATTTGACGGCACATCATGCCATTAAAGAGATTAATAAATGGGACGTTTAGTTTCAGTGGCAGTGTTCAGTTGGAATAAGAGTTTTAAAAATAGATGAATATGAAAAAGGAAATAGCTATCGGGTTTTTGATGGGCATTTTTGCGAATATCACAGGTGTTATTTTATACACCTACTTTTTTATTGAATATGAACCGGATGTCGCCATTAGAGTTGCCATTGAAAACGGAACTATTGGTAATATCATCGCACTTGGGGCGATTTTAAATCTTTTTGCGTTTTTTATTTTGATTAAAAAAAGACAAATGTCGCGGGCAAAAGGTGTGCTTATGGCAACTATATTAGCCGCGTTGTTGGTTTTGATTTCGCAGTTTTGAGGTTGAACTTTTAAATAAAAAGACCCCCGCTTTCGCGGGGGTGTGGTATGAAATATTATTTAATTGCCGGTGAGGCTTCGGGAGATTTACACTCGTCCAACCTGATGAAAGAAATCAAGGTGCTGGATAGCGACGCCCAATTTCGATTTTGGGGTGGTGAGCTCATGCAGGCACAGGGGGGCACTTTGGTCAAGCACTACCGTGACCTGGCATTTATGGGATTTCTGGAGGTACTGCTCAACCTGGGTACTATTTTAAAAAATATTTCTTTTTGCAAAAAAGACATCGAGCAGTTTCAACCCGATGTGCTTATTTTTATTGACTATCCCGGCTTTAATATGCGCATTGCCAAATGGGCTAAACAGAAAGGAATTCCAACTCACTACTACATCTCTCCACAAATATGGGCGTGGAAAGAAAACCGCATCAAAGACATCAAACGCGATGTGGATGCAATGTATGTCATCCTGCCTTTTGAAAAAGATTTTTATGAAAGCAAGCATCGTTTTCCGGTGCATTTTGTAGGGCATCCGCTAATTGATGCCATTTCCAATCGTCCTTTGATAGACCCAAATAAGTTCAGAAGTGAGCTGAAACTCGACAACCGCCCCATTATTGCCCTGCTGCCCGGCAGCCGAAAACAGGAAATAAAAGTAATGCTAAGTGTAATGCTAAGCGTGGTAGATGATTTTCCGGACTATCAGTTTGTTATTGCCGGCGCGCCCAATCAGGAGGAAGCTTTTTACAGGCAATTTATCAAAAAAGAAAACGTGCATCTGCTGCTCAACCGCACTTATGATTTGTTGAGTGTTTCTTACGCTGCTTTGGTAACCTCGGGCACAGCAACGCTTGAAACGGCCCTGTTCAAAGTACCCGAAGTGGTGTGTTATAAAGGCAGCCGGGTTTCTTATGAAATCGCCAAGCGTGTAATAAAACTGGATTACATTTCGTTAGTAAACCTGATTTTAAACAAACCGGCCGTTACTGAACTCATCCAAACCGAGTTTAACACAAAACGCCTCAAAATTGAATTGGAAAACATATTGGACGAATACAAAAGAGCCACTCTATTTCTGGATTATTATGAGTTGGAAAAGCTTTTGGGCGGCAAAGGAGCCAGTAAAAAAACCGCAACATTGATAGTCAACAGCATACAATGAACCTGAAAATGAAACCATCTTTACTTTTATTAGTGTCAGGACTCCTGCTCGCCTCATGCGGGAGTGGCCGAAAAAAATATGATTCAAAAATTGTAATTGACCCTTCTTCCAGAAATATTCCCAAAGAGAACACATCAACTTCCAATCGAACTGCAACCAAACCCAAGGAAAGGGAAGTTATTGTTTACAATCCGGCAACTCCAAAAACGGAAACTCCAGTTGATTTAAAAATAAAAAATATAGTTGAAGTGGCTCAGTCTTTTCATGGCACACCTTACCGATTTGGAGGCACTACTTCCAGTGGGATGGATTGTTCGGGGCTTGTCTTTACCGCTTTTAAAGAAGAAAACATTCTGTTGCCCCGCAGCAGTCGCGATATGGCTACTAAAGGCCAGCGCATCAGCTTGAACGAAGTAACTGTTGGCGACCTGGTCTTTTTTAAAACCGACCGCCGCCGCAACGTCATCAATCACGTGGGGCTGGTGGTAGAGGTGTTTCTTGGAAAAGTCTATTTTATACACTCCTCCACTTCACAAGGCGTGATTATTTCAACTCTGGATGAATCTTATTGGAACAATGCTTTTGTGGAGGCACGTCGGGTGATTTAGGTTTCTTTTTTATACTTTTATGTAGCTAACTGCTAAAACAACTTTACTATGAAAAGTGAATTGGCTATACCGGATGAAATAATTTCCAGTAAAATCTATTATATACGAAATCAAAAAGTAATGTTAGACAGAGATTTAGCAGAACTTTACCAAATTGAAACTAAACAACTAAAAAGGCAGGTGCGTAGAAACATTGACAGGTTCCCTGAAGATTTTATGTTTGAACTTAGCCCAGATGAGTTTGAAAACTTGAGGAACCATTTTGGCACCTCAAAATGGGGAGGCACAAGATACACACCCATGGTATTTACAGAACAAGGGGTAGCAATGCTTTCAAGCGTTCTAAACAGCCCTACTGCTATAAAAGTTAACATTCAAATCATAAGAGTATTTACCAAAATAAGGGAAATGATTACTGACAATCTTTCCCTTAAATTAGAAATCGAAGAAATAAAAAAGAAGCTGACCAATCACGGCAAAAACATCGAGCTGGTATTTACTTATCTTGACGAACTCATTGAGAAAAAAGAAGCCGACAAACCTAGTCCAAAAATTGGGTATAAAAAACAATGAATTGAGCTTTACATCGAAAATTGACTTTTGAAATCTCCCGGTATCCGGATGAATTAATCTACAGTAATGCTTTTTTTAATGCGGAACAGAAACACTTAAGTTTCTTTCGGTTTTTTATTCCCCATATACACCATCAATAGCACTGCCGGGAACATAATAATACTGTAAATCGCCGATGGTATGCTCATCACCGAGTTTTGAAGAATCCCGGCAGCAATGGCAATACCCAAAGTGCCGTTTACAATGCCCACCTCAACACCCACGGCAATGGCCTGTGCCTTATTTTTGGTAATGGCTTTGGTGATGGTATAACCAAAAATCATTCCCAGCAAGTTTAAAAGCAATGACAAGGGTCCGGCTTTGATGAAGAATTCACCCAAGCTTTCGCGCTCTTTAATCATCACTGCAGCGATGATTAACACCAGAAACACCGCAGACAGTATTTTTACGGGACGCTCTGCCCGGTGGGAAATTTTTGGGTATTTGCCGTATATAATCATTCCAATAATAACCGGCACAACGGTAATGGCTAATATCTGAGCAATGGTTTTAAAAAACGGCAATTCAATTAACTTACTTTCGCCCATAAAGCTTACTAAACCAACATCTACTATAATGGGAATGGTAAACACCGTTATCACGCTGGCAATAGCCGTGAGCGTGATAGAAAGTGCTACATCGCCTTTGGACAGGTGGGTAATCAAATTGGTAGTTGCACCACCCGGACAGGCAGCCAAAAGCACAAAACCCACTGCCAGCTCCGGCTGCATTGGGAATATATATAACATTCCAAACGTGAGTGCGGGTATAAACACTAGCTTTAACAAAAGCCCCACGCCCACCGCTTTGGGAAATAAAATCACATTCCTGAAATCATTGGGTTTTAAGGTCAAGCCCATTCCCAGCATAATGACAAACAATGCCAGCGGAAGAAAGAGTTGTGTGAGGAGGTTGGATTCCATTAGGGGTTATTATTCAACTTTTTTTAAGTCCTGTAAATGCTCTTTGATGTCTCTAAAAAACATTACTTGCTTATTACTGTTATTATCAAACATCTTATTTCCAAATGTTTCTTGAAATATTATCAACTTATTTTCAAAATAATAACGCCCTTCAAATTCAGGCTCAAATTTAGCATAATCCCAACCAATAAATTCACCATCACTGTCCGAAACTGCTTTGTAAATATCTTGCTTTTCATAAACAAATATTAAGCTATCATCAGCAAAATAATACTCATAAGTATTCATACAGCAAGAAATTCCTATTGAATAAACCATCTTTTTTAATTGGCCATTTTTATAATAGCCTTTTAATTCCTGCCCATTATCGGCGACTTCATTTTTAGTATCAACATAATAGTCATTGAGAAGTTGAATAACATCGTATTCACTAAAACTATTAATCTGATCTACAGTAGAGCGAATTGCATTTATTTTTTCTTCTTCCTGACAAAATGCTGAGAAAATCGAAAGTAAAATAAAAAATGTCGTTATTAAATTTTGTAGTTTCATATTTAATTTTGAAAAAAAGGCACGCGGATGACACGGATTAAACGGATTTGCGCTGATAAAAGCATATAAAATTCGTGAAAATCAGCAGTATCAGCATCATCCGCGTGCTACCAAAAAATTTTTTTTTTCTACAACGTCTCCTTCAGCCATCTAAAAAACTCGCCTTGCCACACCATACCGTTTTGGGGTTGTAGAATCCAGTGGTTTTCTTCAGGGAAAAGCACAAAGCGGCTTTTGATGCCTTTTTGTTGTAACACCTGAAAAGCTTCCTGGCTTTGCCCCACAGGCACACGGTAATCTTTTGCTCCTTGAATAATCAGCATGGGGGTGTTCCAATTAGACACATTGTTGATGGGGTTGAATTCGTTGTAAGCTCTTTGTGCATCTTTATTATTTTTATCCCAATAAGGCCCGCCGATGTCCCAGTTTACAAAAAATAATTCTTCGGTGGTGCCATACATACTTTCCAGATTAAAAACCCCGGCGTGTGAAATAAATGTTTTAAAACGGTTGTTGTGAATTCCGGCAAGGTAAAATGCTGAATAGCCGCCAAAGCTCGCTCCCACGGCACCCACTCGGGTATCATCCACAAAAGGCTCTTTGCACAAGGCATCGATGGCCGACAGATAATCTCTCATAGCCTGTCCGCCCCAGTCTTTGCTTATTTCTTCATTCCACGCTACACCATGACCGGGCATCCCTCTGCGGTTGGGGGCAACTACTATATACCCTTGAGCCGCCATCGCCTGAAAATTCCATCTAAAGGAGTAAAACTGACTCAATGCTCCCTGGGGACCGCCTTGCAGATACAACAAGGTGGGATATTTTTTTGAAGGGTCAAAGTTGGGCGGATAAATCACCCAAACCAGCATTTGTTTATTGTCTGTGGTGGTTATCCATCGTTTTTCAATCTTACTCAAATCGATGGAGTTGTAAATGTCATCGTTTACTTTGGTGATTTGATTCCAAGCTTTCGACTTTAAATCATAGCTGTAAATCTCGGTCGCCTGATTAAAGGAAGTTCGGGTCAGGATGATTTTATTTCCTGAAAAGCCCACAATTCCGGTGATGTCAAAATCACCTTTGGCTACTTCTTTAACCACCGAAAGTTTTTTGGTATTCCCGGGAAAATCTACTTCAAACAGGTTTACAGTTCCGCCGGAAGGTGCCACAAAAAAGATTGTTTTTCCGTCAGGACTCCATTGAAATGAGTTTACAGTGCCGTCCCAACGCTCAGTGAGGTTCATATCCACACCGTTATGTCTAACTATGATGTCATTTTTGTCAGACTCATAACCGTCACGTTTCATTTGCAACCAAGCTAAATTTCCTTTTGAAGAAAATGCCGGATAGGTATCATAACCTTGATTGTATTCGGTTAAATTTTTGGTTTGCCCGCTATTTAAATCATATTCATAAATATCGGTATTGGTGCTATTGGCATATTCAGTTCCCGATTTCTTTAATGAAACATATAAAATTTTGCTTCCATCGGGATTCCAGATATAGTCGCTTGAACCTCCAAAAGGCTTGCGAGGGGTATAGTATGGCTCATCTTTCATAATATCAATACCCTCTTCTTCGCCCACTTTTTTGTAGAACACGTGATTGAACTCGCCCACATTGTAAGTGTCCCAATGGCGATAATCCAGTGCGTCATAAATCATCACGTTTGACTCTTCCACACCTTCGTAATAGTCTTTGCCCAACACTTTTTGAAGCTTAACCAGTTTATGATATAAGAGATGTTTGCCGTCCGGCGAAAGGTTTTTATCATGTACCAAATCGCTGTGATTTTCAATTTCAACGGCAGTTCCACCGTTAACAGGCACGCTGTACACTTTACTGCTAAAATTGTTGTTTTCCACCGAAGGTGTGGTTACCCGATAGATTACAGACTGCCCGTCTTTAGAAATACCAATAGGAGAAACCCTGCCCAGTTGCCAGAGCATTTCAGGGGTCATTACATTTTGTGCCGTAAGGGTAAATGCACTCAAAAAGAGAAACGAAAAGAAGAGGATTTTTTTCATTGTAAAAACAAAATTTAGTTGAAAAATAAAGGATTTAAAAGTAATTAAAATATTTCTTATTTTTAAGGTTCTATCCCTTATTATCATTATCCCCGTTTTTGTTTAATGTTTTAATTGGTTCTGTATGCAACTGATTAATTTAACAGCATTTAAAGTCACTTTTGCACTGGCCGCAGGGATTTTGATCAGTCATTTTTTGGCTGTTCCTTTGGTTTTGCTTCACAAACTGCTGAGTGTAAGTTTTATTCTCCTGGTTTTTGCTTGGTTTCGGTCACGAAAAATGTTGGTACAGGATTTAGTTTTTGGGAGTACTGCACTCATTTCTTTAATTCTATTGGGTATGTGGGTGCATCAAATGCATCAGCCTAAAAATCATTCAAGCCATTACACGAACCAATTGCAAGTGGATGAAGAACAACTTCTTCAACTAAAAATTAAATCGCCTTTAAAACCCGATTTATTCAATCAAAAATACATCGCTGAAATTCACTATGCCGAGCATCAAAAAGTATCCGGGAAAATATTGTTGTTGGTTACCAAAGAATTCGGGCAGGAGTATTTTCAGGTGGGCGATGTATTGCTGGCTTACACCCGCTTTCAGGAGTTGCCCTCGCCTAAAAATCCGTATCAGTTTGACTATGGTGCCTATTTAAACAAACAGGGTATTTATCATCAATTGCAACTGCGAGACAGCTTGTTGATTCAGCACTTTAAAGGAAGCCCGGGCTTGAGAGGCAAAGCTGCTGTTTTTAGGGACAACATCAATAAAGAGTTAATCAATAACGGTTTTGAGGGAGATGCACTGGCTTTAATTAATGCTTTGTTGCTTGGGCAACGACAAGAACTTTCCCAACAGGTATATTCTGATTTTGCAGCTGCGGGAGCGGTGCATATACTTGCGGTTTCAGGTTTACACGTGGGCATTATCCTTTTGATTCTCAAGTTTGTTTTTAAACCGCTGGAAAGATTGCAAAGTGGAAAAACCATCAAAGTCATCACCATTATTATTTGTCTTTGGGGGTTTGCATTTATAGCGGGTTTATCACCATCGGTTCTTCGGGCGGTCACAATGTTTTCATTGCTTGCCATAGCTTTAGAATCAGGCCGGACAAACATCAGGTTCAGCTCTTTACTGGCATCGGCATTTATATTATTGCTCATAAACCCCAATTTGCTTTTTCACGTGGGGTTTCAAATGAGTTACCTGGCGGTATTTGCCATTTTGTGGATTGTGCCCTTGTTTGAAAAACGGAGACCCAGGTATAAAGTTTTAAGTGTTCCTTTTGATATTATTACCGTTACGCTGGCCGCTCAGTTGGGTGTGGGGCCATTGAGTGTGTATTATTTCAATTATTTTCCGGGTTTGTTTTTTGTGACTAATCTAGTTATTATACCCTTTCTGGGAATTATACTCGGCAGTGGAATATTGGTTATTATTCTGTCTAAAATTTCTGTTTATCACCCTTCGATTACCGAAGCCTATACCTATATTTTGAATAAGTTATTGGCTTTCATTCAATGGGTAGCGGGGCAGGACACATTTTATTTTGATGAAATTTCGCTTTCGGTACCGCAAGTACTCAGTTTGTATTTGGGTATCATTGCCGCGGTTGTGATGTTCCAGTCATTCAAGGTAAAGACTGTACTACCGGTTTTATTTTCGATATTACTGATACAAGCTACTTTCATTTTCGAAAAAATAAAAACTCAAAATAACGAACTGGTTATTTTCCATAAAAGCAGAAATACCATCATAGGTATAAAAGAAGCTAACCACCTAACCGTTTTTTCCAATTTAAACGATTCTCTTATTGATGCTGAACGGATGCTAAAAAACTATAAAACCAAGGCACATATTCATTCAATTGACATAAAACCATTGCCAAATGCCTTTCAGTTTGGAGAGAAAACCATTGTAATTATTGACAGCCTGATGCTGTATCCGGTTTCAAAAAAGGGTGTAGATGTTTTGCTTTTGAGAAACAGCCCGCGATTGCATCCCGAGCGACTGCTGGACAGTTTAAACCCAAAAATAATTGTAGCCGATGGAAGCAATTACACCACCTATGTAACTCTTTGGCGGGACGCTGCCCTAAAAAGAAAACTCCCTTTTTACCATACCGGTAAAGAGGGAGCGTTTTTGTTTAAATAGATTTTTTATTGAAAAGTACCTTTAAAATTTCGCTGGTACTCATTCCAAGCTTCTGTGGTGGTTAATTTTTTATAATCGTCTGTAGCCATCATTTTCAAGAAAATTTCAAGTTGTTGTGGGGTTCTGTATCCCGGCACCGCCTGAATAAAATTGCCTTGCTCGTCAAAATAGGCCAAAGAGGGATAACCGGTAATTCTTAAAGCGGTGGTAAATTGATGAGTGGCATTTCTACTATTACTTCTACTGGGCTGAAATCCGGGGTTGGCAAACCTCTGCCCGTTATAATTAACCACTTCGTTTCCTTCTGCATTAAATTTAACGGCATAGTAGTGTTTATTTAAGTAGTCAATCACATCTTTGTTTGTGAATGTATTTCTGTCCAGCATTTTACAGGGCCCGCACCAAACGGTATAAAAATCAACAAAAATCTTTTTAGGATTTTTCTTTTGAGCAGCCAATGCTTCATCCATCGTCATCCAATTGATTTCCTGTGCATTTACTACTACCGGAGAAATGAGTAATGCTAATATCAAAATCAGGTATTTCATATCAAATTATTTATTTTATTAATTTACCTTTTGCCTTGTTTAAGTTCAAAAAGCATTCCAAAGATAAGAAACGCTTTTGTTTTTCAAAAACTATGCGTTTTTCAACTTTTCTGCCTCAGCTGCACTCTTGGTAGTGATGGTATCCAACCCATGACCACCGGGTCCTTTTTCAGTACGCCAAAGTTTGTATGAAAAGTAAACGCCCAAAACAGATAGCGTAGTATAAAACCACATACCCGGGGTATAACCGTCAATATTATCAGGTCCTGCTGCATAAACATCATTCAGATAACCGATAGCTAACGGTACAATTGCCCAGCCTATTTGCTGGCAAAATGTCATCAGTGCATACGCAGAACCCAAACGACTGCCTTTTACAATATAGGCCACAGCCGGCCACATTACAGCGGGGATGAGCGAGAACACCATACCCAGAACAACTATAACCAGCAATAATGTTAGAGGAACGACAGCCGGTTTTAAAAAAGGTAGTGCCAAAACTACATCAGGACCAGAGGGAGCATATGTAACTACCAAAAATAAAGGCAGCATCACCAAAGAGCCCACCGCCATAAACAAAGCCCGTTTACCCACTCTATCCACCCAAAGCCCAAAAAGCGGAGTGGCTATAATAGCTGCAACCGGCAATAAACTGCTTAAAAGCCCGGCGGCTTCACGGTCGAGGCCATGTGCCTGCTGGAAATAGTCAATAGCAAAACTGCGGAAAGGAAAAACCGTAGAGTAAAACACCACACACAAAGCCACTACATACCAATAAGATTTACTGAATTTATAAAGGTTTTTAAATTCAAGTTTTTCGGTTTCTTCAGCTTCGCCCAGATTGTACCTGCCTTCAGCTCTTTTTTCAAGAATCCAGTATAAAATAGCACCGGTTACAGAAATCCCGGCAACCGCTGTTGCCAACCACAACGGGTCTTGCCAGCTTGCATACAAAGGACTTGCAAAATCTGTGGACCAGTCGGCTGAGGCCGAACCTAAACGGGCAATGGAAAGATTAATTCCAAAAGCAAAACTAAGCTCTTTCCCCTTAAACCACTTTGCCAAAACCGTAGTTGCGGCTACTATAAGCGGTTCTGCTCCCAATCCCAACATAAATCGCCCTGCAAGCATGGTTTCAAAATTGGGTCCAAATGCTGTTATAACAGCAGCGATTAAGCAAATTATTGCAAACCAGGTAATCGATTTTTTGGTTCCCCAACGGTCAATGATATACCCGCCAATCAACAATACACACAAGGCAGCAATATTGTAGGCCGTTGACAACAAACCAATCTGCTGATAGCTAAAATCTCTTTGCTCCCTCAATAAATCTACAACCGGCCAAAGCGAATCATAAATATAATAGTTGCCAAACATGGCAAGGCTAACAAAAATAAGAACCATCCAGCGGTAAAACTTAGATGGTGCAGGAAGGTTTGATAACGGATTTTTTGACATAAGAAGGTGTATTTATTAAGTTCTTTATTGCCTTAGCGGCGAAATATAAATCATTATTATTAAGAATACCCAAACATAACCGCAAGCACAATTACTACAGCAGCAGCAGCAAGCAATTTAAACAATAACGGCAGACAGAATTTAAACCATTTGTCGTAAGGAATTCCTGCCAAACCTAAAATTCCCATCAAAACGGCATTGGTGGGCACTAGCATATTGGCAAAACCGTCACCGAATAAGAATGCCAACACCGAAATAGGTCTGGAAACACCCACCAAATCTCCCAGAGGAGCCATCAGTGGCATAGTTACAAAAGCCTGCCCGCTACCTGACGGCACAAAAAAGTTAAGAACCGTTTGCATCCCCATCATTCCCACACCGGCTACCTCGGGACCCACATTGGAGAGTGGCACCGACAAGGCATGCACAATGGTATGCAGTATCTGACCGTCTTCCATAATCAACGCAATACCTCGGGCGATACCCACCAACAGGGCTGTTTCAGCGAGATCTTTAGCACCGCTCACAAACTTTTCAGCAGCTTTGCTTGGGCCAATTTTTCCAATAATGGCAGTAAAAACACCTAATATCAAAAATGCAGCACCCAGTTCTGTCAAGTACCACCCTCGGGTGGCAATGCCCCAAACGGCAGTTCCCAATGCCAGAAAAAAACCTATTAAAATGAGTAAGTGTCTCCATTTAAGCAATGGATATTCTTTGGGTGGCTCCCCTCCTGAAGGTGGCTCAATGCCATAAACCAAACTGGCCGTTGCGTTTTTCTTTACTTTAACAGAATACCTCCAAATGTGATGCCCGGCTATTAACGAAAACGGTAAAAGAATTGCCAATCTTAAAGGCCAGCCGTCATAAGCGTCCAGTCCGGCTATAGGGTTTGCCACAACCACGGTATATTGATTGAAAGCTGCCGTGCCATAACCCACTCCATAACCTGCAATGATAATTCCCACAGCCGTCAAGCTGTCGAGGTTCATCGCCCTGCACATGGCAACCAGTATAAGCACAAACGGAATATATTCAGCCGAAGCGCCCATAATGCTTGAAAGCAATGCAAACACAAAAACAACGGTAAAAATGAGCGTGCCCGGTTTTTTTCCCAAACTTTCCAACAATTTACCCAATAAAGCATCTACAGTGCCGGTGCTTTTGATAATTGCCAAAACACCCCCGATTATAAACAAAAAGAAAATTATGCCTTGTGCATCGGCAAAAGCTCTGGGAATAGCTGTAAACAGATTTATGGGGTTCAAATATACTTGCTGTTCTGAAACCTCATAAGACCCGGGAACCACCATCTGCCTTCCGGATTCTGAAAGTTGCGTATCAAACTGACCCTGGGGAATTATCCATGTGGCTACCATAGCCAATACCATTAAAAAAAACAGCAAGGCTAATGTATTGGGCATTTTAAATTTCATAGAGAAGCTATTACAAAATGGTTAGTTATAAGTTGTCTTTTACAAATTTGGTCATTTTATTGTAAAGGTGAAGTCGTGTATTTCCTCCAAAAATCCCATGGTTTTTGTCGGGATAAATCAGCCAGTCAAAATCTTTATTGGCCTGAACCAGTTCTTCTACCAGCCGGGTGGTGTTCTGTACGTGCACATTATCATCGGCACTACCGTGAACCAACAAAAAGCTTCCTTCCAGTTTATCGACATGGGTAATGGGCGAATTGTTATCATAGCCACTTGGATTTTCCTGTGGAGTAAGCATATAGCGTTCGGTATAAATGGTATCATAAAATCGCCAACTGGTAACCGGCGCAACAGCTATGGCCATTTTAAACACATCTGCTCCCTGAAAAAGCGCATTGGCTGACATAAAACCACCATAACTCCAGCCCCAGATTCCGATACGGTTTTCATCGATATAGGGACGTTTGCCCAATTCTTTGGCAGCATCAATTTGATCGATGGTTTCATATTTCCCTAGTTCCTTCTGCGTAAGCTTTTTAAAATCGCGCCCTTTCATTCCGGTGCCTCTTCCGTCAACACTCACCACAATGTAGCCTTGCTGTACCAACATTTGGTGCCAGTAATCATTGTTATTGTGCCAGGTATTTAGCACGGTTTGCGACCCGGGCCCTGAATATTGAAACATAAACAAGGGGTATGTTTTGTTGGGGTCAAAATCTTTGGGCTTTATCATATACATATTCAGGTCATAGCCATTTAGTTTTATGGTTGAAAACTCTTTGGGAGACATTACATAATTTTCCAGCTTTTTTTGCAACTCGCTGTTGTCTCTGATAACTCTAACGAGCTTTCCGTCTTTGGCATTTCGCAAAGCAAAAATCGGTGGTGTGGTGGTACTGGAATAAGTATGGATAAAGTGGCTGAAATCTGCACTAAAAGCAGCTTCATTTCTACCGGCAGTTACGGCTAATTGTGTTTTATCTCTTCCGTTTACTCTAATGGAATACACCCCGCGGTTGATGCTTCCGTTTTCAGAACTTTGGTAAAAAACCCGGTTTGTTTTTTCGTCAAAGCCATAATAGCGGGTTACTTCCCAATTTCCGTTTGTAACTTGATTGAGCAGTTTTCCGTTTTTATCATAGTGATAAATATGATTCCACCCGCTTTTTTCGCTGGTCCAAATAAAACTATTGTCTTTTAGAAAAGTGAGGTCAAAAGTAACGTCTACATAAGCTTCGTCGGTTTCTTTTAAAATGAGCGTTGAAGAATTTGTTGCAGCGTTATAAAAAATCAAATTAAGCTCGTTTTGTCTTCTCCCCATCAGTTGAAAACTCAAAACATCCTTGTCGTTTGTCCATTGCAATCTTGGGATGTAGTAGCTGTTGAAAGCACTTAAATCAATTTTTGAAGTTTTTTTGGTATTTAAATCATAGAGATGTAGCGATACCTCAGCATTTTTCTCACCGGCTTTGGGATATTTAAAAACTTCTTGGGTGGGGTACAAACCGGTTCCATAAACATCCATGGAGAATTCGGGCACATCGGTTTCATCAAAGCGGATAAACGCCAGCTTGTCGCCGCTTAAATTCCAGTCAAAAGCTCTTACGATATAGAACTCTTCTTCATACACCCAATCACTTATACCGTTGATGATGTGGTTTTTCTTTCCGTCAGTAGTTACCTGAGTGGTTGTACCATCAGCTAGGTTTTTAATGTAAATATTGTTTTCAAAACCATAAGCTATTTTAGTTCCGTCAGGGGAAAAATAGGGCTCTTGTATTTCATTTTCAGAAACCAGCGTGAGTTTTTTGCTTTCGAGGTCATAGACATAATACTTTCCCAACGTTGATCTTCTGTAAATGGATTTCAGGGAAGTAGCTATCAAAAGTTTTTTTTCATCGCTACTAAAACTGTAGGAAACAATTTGTTCAATTTCCGGCAAATCGGCAGAGTTTATAAGAGTGGCAACTTTTTCGGCGGTGCTGTAATCATACACATCTACGGTAGATGCTCTTCTGCTCCTATCAAAATTTAAAACGGTGTACTGATTTCCGTTTTGCATGGAGTGAAGCCGCTCCAGCGAATTGGTTCTAAACTCGTTACCCCAAATTTCTTCAAGGGTTATTTGTTTATTTTGAGCAAAAATTGAGATTGAAATAAATAGAAAAGCGGGGATGAATGTTTTAAAAAGCTGCATGATTCTTAGTTAAAAAATTGTTACGTCAAGTTTACTAAAAAATCTGCAAAAAAGGGCACTTTTGAGAGGTAAAATCTGTAAATAACCAATTTTTGAATATAAATAAACACAACACTTAAAATTTCTCTTTCGTCAGCTGGAAGTTTTATCTTTGCAATTCTAATTAATCATTATGGCAAAAGCGGTAAGCGGGTTTTCAAAACTCAATAAAACTCAAAAAATTGATTGGTTACTCAACCATTATTTTCATGGCGACCGGGCTTTTCAAGAAGTGCTGCAATCCTACTGGAACAGCAACAACAAACTGCAGCAACTGCACGATGAGTTTATTGAAAACACCATCAGCAACTTTTATTTACCGCTGGGCATCGCGCCTAATTTTTTGATTAATGACAAACTGCACACCATCCCCATGGTGATAGAAGAAAGCTCTGTAGTGGCTGCTGCCAGCAACGCTGCTAAGTTTTGGCTAAACCGCGGAGGCTTTAAAGCCGAAGTGATTTCAACCGTCAAAAACGGGCAAGTGCATTTTAATTTTTATGGTGAAAAACAAGCTCTTTTTGATTTCTTTAAAACCATAACGCCAAAACTGATTGACTCGGTTCAAGAGCTTTCCAAAAATATGGAAAAACGCGGCGGCGGGCTTATTGATATTGTGCTCACCGATAAAACCTCCCAACTTGAAAACTACTACTACCTGCACTGTACTTTTGAAACGGTAGATGCCATGGGCGCCAACTTCATCAACAGTTGCCTGGAACAGTTTGCCCAAACTTTTAAAAGCGAAGCCTTAAAAGAAGGGCTGGATTTGGAAATTGTGATGAGCATACTTTCCAATTATGTACCGGAATGTGTCGTAAAAGCTGAAGTTTCCTGTAAGGTAGATGATTTAGCTCAAGGCGAAATGCAAGGCAGCTATTTTGCCGAAAAGTTTGTGAGAGCCATTGCAATAGCCAATGTAGAGCCACGCCGGGCAGTAACCCACAACAAAGGAATTATGAACGGTATTGATGCCGTAGTTTTAGCCACCGGAAATGACTTCAGGGCTGTAGAGGCCGGAGTCCACGCTTATGCATCTAAAAACGGTCAATACCAAAGTTTGACCCACGCCACGATTGAAAATGGTATTTTTAGATTTTGGATAGAAATTCCGCTAGCCATTGGCACTGTGGGTGGTTTAACATCGCTTCATCCATTGGTGAAAGTTTCACTGGCGATGCTTCAAAAACCAACCGCCAAAGAATTGATGCAGATTATGGCTGTTACTGGTCTGGCACAAAATTTTGCCGCCGTAAAATCGCTTATCACAACAGGAATCCAACAAGGGCATATGAAAATGCACCTGATGAATATTTTAAACCAAATGCAAGCAACTGACGAAGAAAAACAACTGGCATCAGCACATTTTAAAAACACAACTATTTCACACAGTGCGGTGATAGAATATATTGAGTCTCTTAGGAAATAAAAAATAGATGTTAGATTGTAGATGTTAGATTTTAGACTATAGATGTTAAACACCTGGTGGGATGCAGGATGCGGGATGCAGGAAGTAACAAATTTCACATTACAAAAACCAACAGTCCCCCTCCTTTGGAGGGGGATTTAGGGGGAGGATAAACCAAAAACCCATTCATTTGAAAAACCATTTTTACAGCAACGGAAAACTTTTACTCACTTCAGAATATCTGGTGCTGGATGGTGCAGAAGCTTTGGCTATACCCACGGTGTACGGACAGTCGCTTGAGGTAAAAGACGGGTTGGGAAATGTTTCAAAATGGACGAGCTATGACCACGAAAACAAGAGTTGGTTTGAAGCCGTTTTTCAAGCGGATGATGCATTCTCTATACTTTCATTTTCAGATAAAAAAATGGCTGAAACCCTGCAGCATATTTTAGCGGAAGCGAAAAAACTAAATCCAAATTTCCTTTCAGAAAAGTCAGGAATCGAAGTTGTTTCCCGGCTTGATTTCCCTCGAAATTGGGGACTGGGAAGTTCGTCAACACTAATCAACAACATTGCACAATGGGCTGAAGTAGATGCTTTTAAATTACTTAAAAACAGTTTTGGCGGCAGCGGCTATGATATTGCCTGTGCTCAAAACAATGTACCTGTTTTGTATTCAAATAAAACATCACCGCCACTTGTAAAAAAAGTAAGTCTTAACTGGAATTTTAGTGAAGAGTTGTTTTTTGTGTATCTAAACAAAAAGCAAGACAGCAAGCAATCCATTTCGCATTACAATCAATTGGGTGAAAATAAAAAGGCTTATCTGGAAAAAGTCAATCAAATTACTCAAAATCTACTGCCGGCAAAAACACTTGAAGACTTTGAAAATTTGATAGCGCAGCACGAAAACTTGCTTTCAGAAATGCTGCAATTGCCAAAAATTAAAGACCGGTTGTTTAGTGATTTTCGCGGAAGCGTAAAGAGTCTTGGCGGCTGGGGCGGCGATTTTGTTTTGGTTACCCGAAAAGAGGCTCCGGACTACTTTAAAAGTAAAGGTTTTTCAACCGTTATTCCTTTCCAAAAAATGATTAAATAAAAAAGCCTTCCAATTAATTTGAAAGGCTTTTTCCTGAAATAATATAAATCATTAATAGAAATTAGCTCTACGATCATCAATTCTTGCCTTCTTTTTCAATGCATTGAAAACACCGGCATTCATATTTGATGTCCTTCTATTGTTAATTTGAGTAATGTGTGTGGTATAATTTTGAGCATCTGCAGCTTCAGTTTTAGAAAGCACTCTCACCATATACACACCGTTTCTTCCTTCAATTAAACCTGATGTTTGACCTTCTGCAAGTCCAAAAGCGGCACCAACCACTTTTGGCTCGTTACCGGCCTCCGGAATGGTGGGTACTTTTCTGTTTACAGCAGTAGCTCTTTTAATTTCAGTGTTTTGATTTGAAGCAATTTCTTCAAGGGTAGAGCCTTTGACGGTTTCTTTAATTCGCTTGGCTTTCTTTTCATTTCTAACCAACGGAGTAACTACAGACGACACTTCAGACACCGGCATTAACCCTTTATCAGATTTTGCAGTAATCTGAACAATGGCATATCCATTGCTAACATTAAATCGCCTAACATCGCCCACTCTGGTTCTTCTCTCAAAAGCCCAGTTTACGATAGAACGGTTATTGCCAATACCGGGAATGTTTTCTTCCAGTTCGCCTATGCGTCTTACCGGTCTAACATCGAGTTCATCTGCTTTGGCCGCTTCAACAAAATCAGTACCTGAAGCATTGGACTCAAAACGCGTGGCTTTCACAAATGTTTGGTTAAGTGTTTCTTCTGAAGGCTGAATGTTTTTAAATACATTCACCACTTTAATGGCTCTTTGAATATTTTTTTGGTCTTCAATGCTTATAACGTGGTAGCCAAACTCTGTTTCTACTACTGCCTTTTCACCTTTTCTGTTATTGAAAAGAAAATCATCAAACTCTTCTATGGTTGAGCCGGGTTGTAAGTATCCTAAATCTCCACTGTTTTCCATTGCGCTTGGGTCATCAGAAAACTGAACAGCCAAATCTTCAAACTTTGAATTATCTCTTCTCACTACATTCAACAAACTATCGGCCAGTGATTTTGCCTGTTCTTTAGTACGGCTAACGCTACCGGCTGTTTGTAACCCATCCCAGGAAATTAGTATGTGTCTTGCCTGAACCGAGTCTGCCATTTGACGGGTATCAATCACTTTGGAAAGATTGAATCGGCCTTCAGTTCTATAGGGACCATAAATATCGCCCTTATTCATTGCAAAAAGAGTGTCGGCAACATTTTCAGGTAGCTGGTATTTAAAAAACCATCTGTCGTTAAACTGACCATCGCTATGTTGTGCAACAAAAGAGGCATAGTCTGTAACTTCTCTGAAGCTTGGCAAAGTATCATTTTGACTTGTGATGCGGTTGTATTCAATTTGCGGTTCAAGTAATGCGTTAATTTCAGCTTCAATTACTTCCAGGTCTGCGGCAGATGCTTTTTCTTCAAAAAGCACATATTGAATATCTACAGCTGCATCGGCCTGATACATTTCGGCATGACGCTTGATATAATCGGCAATATCTTTTTCGGTTACCTGAATTTCATCATCAGAAATAGAAGTAAAAGGAATTTGTACAAATTCAAAATCTACTTTATCGTTTTCAAGCTTGTATTCTTTTCTTCCTTCAAAGTTTGTAGCCATAAGTCCGGCTCTAATCATATTGAAATATGTTTGCTCAAGGGCAGACTGCGAAATGCTTTTTTCAAACTCTACAAATTGACGGTACATTTCAGGAGCATTAACGCTTACATCAGCCAAATATTCCTGAAGCATATACGGGTCAAATATTCCTGCCTGATTTGAAAAAGTAGGATTACCGGAAAGGTTTTGTGCAAGAACATTATTTAGTTGTTCATCACTGATTTGCAGACCTAAACTCTCAATTTGCTCTCTCAACAACACTGCTCTCAACTCATTGTTCCAAACCACGTTGGCTGCCTGAAGGCTGGTGGCATTGGTTCCCATATTTCTTAGGGTGTTTTCTACCTTGTTGATAAAATCTACTCTTGAAATATCATTTCCGTTGATGGTTGCAATGGTGTTTTGCTCTTTATTTGACGTAAATCCACCTGCATCAATCACATCCATAAATACAAAGGCAAACAATGCCATTGCGATAATTACAATCAAGAATATTGAACGCTGTCTAATTTTACTTAATACTGCCATTTGTCTTTAAATTAAATAGGGGGCGAAAATACCAATTTTGAACAACTTTTGAAAACCTTAATGCGCAAAAGTTAAATTATTTTTAAAAATATTTTTACGCTAAAGTTCCGGGCTGGTTTTGTAAATAAAAATGTAAAATAATTTTGAATGAAAATCACCTTTACATCTTGATTATATGCAGATTATGCAAACAAGATGATTAATTAATTTTTAATGTGCAGCAACTCTTTTAATTGAAAATAAATTCAAAAAATCTTCAATCCATAGTTCACACGATTAAAAATGATGAAGAAAAAGAACTGTTTAATGGTTTGTTTGAAATAAAAACAGAGAAATGAGTGTGTTAATCACTCAAGTGCTAATCGTTTTTGTTTTGGCGTTTTTCCATTCTTCTTCGGAAGTTTCTTTTAAAGAAATACATAAAAATGGCCACAGCACCAAAAAACATAAATAGGTTTGCTCGGTCTTTATCTGAGTTCCAACTGCTTATTACAGCAATAACTGATAAAAAAAACATTACCAGATAAGCATATTCAAATATTTTGTAAACTTTATTATTCATTTTCTTCAGGTTTTTCGGTGTTGTCTATGACTTGTACCCCCACATTTTTTCGGGATATAAAATTATTGAAATCTTCACTGGAATCAAAACGCCCACCGTCATTAAAAGAGCCGTCTTTAAAAGTGATGCGGTAAGGCTGGTCTGTAAATATCCACTTATTATTTTGATCCCAATAAAGTTGGTTGGCATTTAGCACCATACTATCAGCAGTTATCAAAACCACATTTCCTCTTAAATCCACCAGATTGGCCTGATCAAACTGGATACCATAATCTGACGTTACGGTTCCTTTTTCGCCTTTATCGTTCCAAAATTGCACTTCGAGTCCATCGGGAAATTCGGCAAAAGAGAAATTATAATTTGAAAAATCCAGCAGCTTGGGTGTGATTAAGTTGGCTATCAGTCTTCCGGAATCAGTGTATTTAAGGTCCACTCCTTCACCTTCGGCTATGGGTCCCAAATCGGCTATAGTGAGCTGTTGTTTTTGACGGTAGTTTCCATCACAAGCAAAAAGCGTTAGGATTGTAAAAACAACCATAACGCTTTTCAAGCTATGTGATAAAAAGTTCATTTTAAAGGTTTGGTACAGTTACGCTACCCCCCACCCAACAGTTGCTGAATGAGATGGTTTTTCCGGCCATGCCTTCTGTAAAGATATCGCTTCGACTGGGTGCACGCTGCATGTAGCTGTCTGCAGCTGCATTGGCATTGGCCGCTACTGAGGGGTCCACTCGGGCAGCAGTTCTTGCCAGATCTGCAGCCAACCAGTTAACGGCGCGTCTTTCAAAAACAGTTTCTCCACAGTTATTGGCACTTGAAGAAATCATACTGGCAATTTGCAGATAGGCTCTTCCGTAAGAAGGATGTGCATCTATTGCTCTTCTGTAAAAAGTTCTGGCACTACCCATATTCCCTGATTTTCTATAATTTTCTCCAATATTATAAAAAGTTCTAGCTTTTCTCACATTGTCTGTTTCAAGTTCGGCAGATTGAATGTAATAGTCTAACGCTACTCTGGATTTACCATCAGCTTCAGCCAGCTGACCCAAGTAGAATGCCGATCTTGAAGAAGGGTTTAAATTATGTAATTCCTGCACAAGCTTAAAGAAAAGCGGATCTTCACATTCTTTTGCAGAAAGCCTACTAGCTGCCATTTGCAACCAATCTATGTTTGTTTTGTTTTCTTCAAATTCTCTGTTGTACATTGGGATTAGGTTTTCACAATCTGCTAGAATACCCAGTTTTCCAATGATACTTCCTTTTACCTGAGCATAAGCTCTTAGGTTAGTTTCACCGGCATTCAATAGTCTTTCATCAGCTTGGTTGAGAGTTGCTCCTGCATCTTGCTTTTCAATAAGCGGTGTAATTCTCGCAGCTAATGCGATTTCTTCACTTTCAATTTTTCCAATAAGTTCATCATAAAGTTCAAATACTTTTTTGATGTCCATTTTTCCTTCGGCCTGTAAATCTACCGCCAGAGAAAAATAAGTATATAAAGATCTTGGGCTTGTAAAACTTTCTTTGTCTTTTTCATAGGCTTCTTCAAATGCTTTGAACTGCTCCATCGCAGTTCCAATTTGGTTTTCAAACATCACCTGGGCAAAATCAGCCAACATCGCCCCTTCTTTTCTACTGTCAGGAAAATGCTTAAGTCTTTCACGACCCAACTTTTTATATTCATTAAATTCTTCCATTTTTTGAGCTCCTTGTGCATTTTCAATTCTGTTTCTGTAGAGTCTTTCCCCATATTGGTAAATGGAGAGGTGAAAACTTGCACAGTTTTTCCTTAATTCCTGAAGGTAGGGATAGGCTGCGGTATAGTTTTCAATTTTTGCCGCCTCTGCAAATAGTGAAAGTGTTACCGTACAATCTTCATGTTCATTGGAAAAAGTAAAATTGCTCACTAAGAGTAAGCTAAAAAATACTAATGTGGCTTTCATTTTCATTGGGTTCATTTTTTATGTAAAATATTAATCGTATAAAGTTCTTACAAACCATCTGTCATTGAGTGACAGACTTATAATTGTATTAAAAAAGTTTTCTTTTACCAGACCATTGTTTGTTGTTCCTCTGCTTCCTACCTCAAATCCGACATTAAAATTTGAAAACATGCGTCCTACAGGTAGTCCAACTCCAAAAGTGATGCCAAACTCATTTATGTTTTCATTATTAATTCTCAATCCGGTGTCTTCATACCTCACTCCGGCACGGTAGGTCACCTTGTTGAAATAGCCAGAAAGTGCTGTATGTCTGGGCACATAAAACCCCCCCAGCTTATATCTTGAGGCATTTGAAAATTCAACATTATCCAGATTGAAAGCTCTGTTTGAAAAATCGTTGGAGCCTTGGATAGTATATTCAGCACCTATAAACCATTTTCTGGGCTGACCTATTCCAAGACCTAAAGTAACTTCTGAAGGTAGCGAAAGTCTGGAATCGTCAACATCAACATCTCTTACGTCCACATCAATTTGAAAATTTGGATTGGGAACAAAAACGCTTGCAAATTGTCTGAAATTTTCTGATTCAAGTTTTGTCTCAGGAGTATAAGTGATGGCTGAAAATAATTCGAGTTTATCATTTAGCATCGTTCTGTATGTTCCTCCAATTTTTAAGCTAAATCCGGAAAGGTTGGAGCGGTTGGTTTCACGGGTGGCAAATTCTACATCGGGATTTGACAAGAGGGTCGAATTGATAATATTTCCAAAATTGTAATTTAAATCAATTCCCAAACTAAAATTCTCGTTGATTTTATAACCAAAATTCACATAAACTTTATTCATTCCTCCTTGCCCACGATTGAGCACACTTCCATCTTCAGCCTGGCTTTGGAGATTGTATCCAACTGAAGTAAGAGGCAGCACTCCAAATCCGGCACCAAATCTATCGCCTAAAGGCATTCCTAAAGCAATGTAGTTTATGGCGGTTGATGAAGCACTACCGCTTTCAGTGCTAGTTTGCTGATTTACATATTTATAAGCTCCTCCCACTGAAAAAGTAACAAGTTTAAGATGTGCTAACCCGGATGGGTTTTGTAAATTGAGATGAATACTATCAGAATATACACTTAACCCGGCCATACTTCTGTTTTCTACTGTGCCTCTAAAATTAAGCGACCCAATTCCAAAAAAAGAATAAGGTGATGAGGTTGCCTCCTGAGCAATGGTGGTTGTAGTAATACATACCAAAATGATTACTAAAAGTCTTTGTATCATGTATTTTGATTCTGTTCTAATAAATAGTTTAAACCTTCAAGGAGAAAATTTGGATTCGCAAATATGCTATTTTTTAATCTATCTCGCAAAAAATGAGCATTACCCCCTGTTAAAATAACTGTTAAATCTTGATATTCTTGTTTATAAGCACCTATTATTCCGTCAACTTCAAATGTTACTCCATTGATAACCCCTGAGTGTATGGATGTTTGTGTGGAATTTCCTATTAATTTTTGAGGAATACTGGCATCCAGCAGGGGTAATTTTTCGGTGAATTGATTCAACGCTTTGTACCGCATATCTATTCCCGGCGAAATGGCTCCCCCTTTATAATACCCTTCTGAATTTAAAAAATCATATGTAATGCAGGTGCCTACATCAATTATCAATGTGTTTTTATTTGCATATTGAGCAGCCGCAGCACTCACAAGTGCTATTCTGTCATATCCTAAAGTTTCCGGAGTTGCATAATCGCTTTTAAAAGGAAGTTTAATCGTAGGGGAAATAACATACACTTTAAATCGCTTCTCAAGCTTTGCCCTGCTTTTTTCAGAAAATGACCCTACCACGCTCAGCATGGCCTTATCAATAGCTTCATATTCCTCCTGAAGAAAGTCAAGTGCCTTGTCAAAGTCTGATTTTAAAACAGTTTTTTTTAAAACCTGATTACTGCCGCTAAAAACTGCCAGTTTCACCAAGGTATTTCCAACATCAACTACTAAGTTCATTGTTAAATGAATGAGGAGCAAAAATACAATTTGGTTTCTGAAATCAAAGAAAGAGGTGGAGGAAATAAAAACTTTTTTTATTTTTATGCTTTGCGCAAATTAAAATAAAATTATATTTGCACCCGCCTACGCAACTACTTTGAGTTGCTTCGGGTGAAAATGCTCAAAAACTTATTGGTACCTTAGCTCAGTTGGTAGAGCAACGGACTGAAAATCCGTGTGTCCCTGGTTCGATTCCTGGAGGTACCACAAAAAAACCTGTAAACACTCAGTTTACAGGTTTTTTTATGACTTTTCTTTAAGCTTAATTACAATATTCAGTCATAGCATTTGAAGCATTAACAAAGCCTAAATCTGCTGCTTTTTGTAAATCAGAACAACCCTTTTGCCTGTCTTCTAACATTATGTGAGAAAGTCCTCGGTTGTTATAGGCTTCAGCAAACTCCGGATTGAGATTTATTGCAGAAGTGAAATCATTGATTGCTTCACTAAAGTTTTGTTGATTTACCTTAGCAAAGCCACGGTTGTAATATGCCTCTGCAGATGTAGGGTGCATATCAATAGCCATGTCATAATCTTTTATCGCGGCATCATAATCTCTAATTCTGGCCTTAGAAACTCCTCTGTTGTAGTAAGCATCTGCCCGTGAAGAATCAAGCTCCAATGTTTGGGTATAATCTTTTATGGCTCCAATATAGTCCTCCGTGTTGAACTTTGCTAAAGCCCTGTTATAATATGCATTGGGTTCCATTGGATACATCTCAATAGCCTTAGTATAATCAGCTATTGCTGCCGAATAATTTTTAAGTTCAGCATTTGAAAAGCCCCTGTATATAAACAAATCGGAGGTAGCATTAATACCAAGTGCACGATCGTAATCTTCAATCGCACCGATATGATCATTAAGTTGGCTTTTTGCAACCCCTCTGCTAAAATACAACTCAGGATTATCGGGGTCATTCTCAATTGAGAAATTCAAGTCATCTATGGTTTGCTGAAGCATCAGACGCTCCTCCTCAGGAATTTCAGCAAAAACAACCTCTTTTGATGGTTCGGTATTAACAATCAATTCTTCTTTGACTTGCTGCTCTTCTTTGTTTTTACAAGCACTAAAAGTAATAATCAGAGCAAACAAAATTGTTAAGTTTTTCATTTTTTTAAACATTCAAATTGGACTAATTTTATAGAAGCCCAAATTTACATAATATATTTTTCCTTAAAAAACTTTACCTCAATAGAGCTGAGAATCAAAAATTTTATATCCCGGTCGAGAAAATATTTTACTAAAAATTTGTTAGGAAATGTTTCGTATTCAAAAGATACTTTATATTTATAAAAAATCCTTCTGTTTAACAGGCAAGGTGATTTTACTTACTATTTATATAATCTTTAGCTAAAACCAAAAATGAACAATAACTACTACGACCCGAAAGACCTTAAAAAATTTGGCAATATCACAGAATGGAGTGAAGAATTAGGCTCCAAATTTTTTGATTATTACGGAAAAGTGTTTGAGGAAGGAGCACTCACTGCTCGTGAAAAAGCCTTGATAGCATTGGCCGTAGCACACACCGAGCAATGTCCTTATTGCATCGACGCTTATACAACAGACTGCCTGCAACGCGGCGTTACCAAAGAGCAGATGATGGAGGCCATCCATGCCGGAGCTGCCATCAAAGGCGGTGCATCATTGGTGCACGGAGTGATGATGATGAATAAAGTAAACAAACTGGACGGGTAATTAGTTTCAAGTTTCTCAATCCCCGCAAAAGCGGGGATCTCGTTGTTTCTGGTTTCTAATTTCTGCTTTAAGAAATACCTTTAACCGATAACCATTCAACAAATAACTAAAATGACTAAACTCAAAATACAATCCTTACACAAACGCAAAAGCGATTTGGCTTACGCCGAAAGGCAACTGGAAATACTCTCCAACGGTATTTTTAAAAACGGAGAGTTGCCCAAGTTTAAAGACAAAATTGCAGAAAGCGGTCAGTTTCCGTTAAGGCCCCAAAAAACAGAAATCCTGCAAATAAACCTCGGCTATATGTGCAATCAGGTGTGCACTCACTGCCACGTAGATGCCGGGCCTGACAGGAAAGAAATAATGACCCAAGAAACCATGCTTCAGTGTTTGGAAGCTATCAAAAACACCGGTGCTCATACTTTGGATTTAACAGGTGGCGCTCCCGAAATGAACCCTCATTTTCGTTGGTTTGTGGAGGAAGCTGCAAAAGCAGGTATAGAAGATTTTATAGTTCGTTCTAATTTGACAATCATTCGCGCCAATAAAAAATACCACGACTTGCCTGAGTTTTTCAAAAAACACAACATTCACGTGGTATCATCTATGCCTCACTGGACTCGTGGAAAAACAGACAAACAGCGAGGTGACGGCGTTTTTGACAAATCCATTGAAGCTTTAAAACAACTCAACGCTGTGGGTTATGGCCTTCCCGGAAGCACGCTGAAGTTAGATTTAGTTTACAACCCTTCCGGAGCTTTTCTGCCCGGCGACCAAGCAAGTATGGAAAAGGAATTTAAAAAAGCTCTCAAGGAAGATTTTGATATAGAATTTCACAATCTTTTTGCGCTTACCAATTTGCCCATTTCGCGATTTCTTGACTACCTCATCGCCTCAGAAAACTATGAAGACTATATGTATGCCCTGGTGGAAGCATATAATCCAATGGCGGTTGAAAATGTGATGTGCACCAACACTATTTCGGTAAGTTGGGACGGCTGGCTCTATGATTGCGATTTTAACCAAATGCTGGGTTTAAAAGTAAACAGCAAGGTCAAACATATTAAAGAATATAATGAAGAAGTTTTAAATGACAGAAATATCATAATTTCACAACATTGTTACGGCTGCACTGCCGGTGCAGGCAGCAGCTGTCAGGGTTCAGTAGCCTAATGAAACATTTTTTCTACATAATAGTATTATTCTCGGGTTTCCAAACATTCAGCCAGGAAACTTTGGACGCAATTTTGGCAAAATTCAACAACGAAACCGTTCCTTATATTTCAGTGGAACTACTACAAACAAAAATGCAAAGTGGCGGTGTAATCCTTCTGGATGCCCGCGAAAATGAAGAATTTGCCGTGAGCCGAATTGCAAATGCAATATGGGTGGGGTATGACAATTTTTCTTTGGAAAAAACCATCGAGCAACTGCCCAATAAAAATGCTGATATTGTAGTATATTGTTCTTTGGGGGTTCGTTCAGAAAAGATAGGCGAACAGCTTCTCAAAGCCAGATTTACAAATGTAAGAAACCTATTTGGTGGTATTTTTGAATGGAAAAACAAAGGCAATCCCGTCTATGATACCGGTGGTAACGAAACAGAAAAAGTACACGCACATTCAAAAAGATGGGGAGTTTGGTTAAAAAAAGGTGAAAAAGTATATTAAACAGTTCCCGCGAAGGCGGGAACCCCGTTCATATGAGCAAAGAACATCAACATATTATAAACCTAAATAACATAAACGAGATACTCGGCATAGTGGGTATAAAGATAAAAAACTGTGAAACACATTAAAAACAAAAAAAGTTCTGCAAAAATTGACGAGATACCCGCTTCCGCGGGTACTAATTTACTCATTATATTCACCAAAAACCCCATTCCGGGAAAATGTAAAACCCGTCTGGCAAAAACCATAGGCGATGTAGCCGCTACTGAAGTTTACAAAGTTTTACTGCGCCACACAGCTTTGATAACTGAGCCTTTAAATACCATAAAAGAAGTGTACTATTCTGATTTTATAGAAGCTGATGATATGTTCCAAGGCAATTTTGTAAAAAAAGTTCAAGAAGGAGCACATTTGGGTGAAAAAATGAAAAACGCTTTCGCGAAAGCGTTTCAACAAGGGTTTCAACAAGTAGTAATTATAGGTTCAGATTTACTGGACATAACCACAGACGATATTAATGAAGCATTTTCAGTATTGGAAACCTATGATTACGTTATAGGCCCCGCAGAAGATGGCGGCTATTATTTACTGGGAATGAATAAATTTAATCCCACACTTTTTGAAAACAAAGACTGGGGCAGCAACACCGTTTTACAAGAAACCCTGATGGATTTAAAAAATGAAAACATAGCACTTTTAGACGAACGCAACGACATAGACACCTTTGAAGACTTGCAAGAATTCAAAGAACTAATTGAACATATAACTAATAACTAAAAAAGTTCCCCCTCCTTTGGAGGGGGTTAGGTCGCTAACGCTTCATAGTCCTTCTCCGAAGCTCTGCGAAGGACGAAGCTTTAGCGACGAAGCGGAGAGGATTATGAAAGAACATTTAAACAAAACCGTACAATTTTTAAAAGACCGGGGCTTTGGCACACCCGAAGTAGGCATTATTTTAGGCACAGGATTGGGCAAGCTCGCAGATGCCATCAACATAGAAGTGGAAGTGAGTTACAACCACATTCCTTATTTTCCCACTGCTACTGTGGAGTTTCACCAGGGGAAATTTCTTTTTGGTGAACTTTCCGGAAAAAAAGTGGTGGTAATGCAAGGGCGGTTTCACATTTATGAAGGCTATTCTATGTGGGATGTAACCTATCCCGTGCGCATCATGGAAATGTTGGGTATTAAAAGCCTTTTAATATCCAATGCTGCAGGAGCTATCAATCTCAATTTTAAAAAAGGCGAATTGATGCTTATTGATGACCACATCAACATGCAGGGTGATTCGCCGTTGGCATTTAAAGGTGTTTCACAACTGGGTGAACGCTTTGTGGATATGAGCGCTCCTTACGATAAAAAAATGAGTGAAAACCTGATTGCAATTGCTAAAGAAAACAACATCACTCTGCATCAGGGCGTGTATGTTTCAGTAGTTGGACCACAGCTGGAAACCCGTGCAGAATATAGGATGCTTAAAATTATGGGAGCCGATGCCGTGGGAATGAGCACCGTTCCCGAAGTGATTGTGGCCAATCATCTAAAGCTTCCTGTTATTGCTGTTTCAGTTTTAACAGATGAATGTGACCCGGATAATCTAGCAGCGGTAAACATAAAAGAAATTTTAGCAATAGCAGATAAAGCTGAGCCTAAACTTGTATCACTATTTAAAAAATTAATTGAAAAATTATAAAATGAAAACCTATTTGGTTTTGTTATTAAGTGTCTGCTTTTTGAACGGCTTTTCTCAATGGAATTTGCCCAATCATTCTCCCTGGAATCAATTGCTTGAAAAACACGTTGACAATCAAGGCTGGGTGAATTACAAAGGGTTTTTAAAAGACCGAAATGAATTAAAAAAATACCTGAACCATCTTTCTAACAACCCTCCTAAATCAAGCTGGACGCGAAACGAAACATTGGCATATTACATAAACGCATACAATGCCTTTACCGTAGAATTAATTTTAGAAAATTATCCGTTAAAAAGCATTAAAGATATCAGAAGACCTTGGAAAAGAAAGTTTATACCCATTGGTGATGAAATGCTTTCACTGGATGATATTGAACATGGCATTTTGAGAAATATGAACGAACCTCGCATCCATTTTGCTGTCAATTGTGCTTCGGTTTCCTGCCCAAAACTCTACAACAAAGCTTTTACAGCCAATCAGCTTGAAAAACAACTCGACAAATTAACGCGCGAATTTATCAATTCTTCCGAAAATAAAATTTCTGAAAATCAGTTGCAGCTTTCAAAGATTTTTCAATGGTATGAAAAAGATTATTTGGTAAACGGCATTCGCTCGCTGGCACACTATGTCAGCCAATATACCGATGTAAAAATCAATCCCAATGCACGAGTCAGCTTTTTAGATTATGACTGGGCGTTAAACGAAAAGAAATAACATGACTCTTAGCATCATCATTCCGGTTTTAAATGAAGAAGAAAACTTGAAGGTGTTGCTCCCCTATTTAAAAGAAAATGCTTTTGACACCAATGAAATCATTGTTGTTGATGGAGGAAGCCGGGATGCTACTATTTCAATAGCTCAAAATAAAAATACCAAAATAATAACTTCAGATAGAGGTAGAGCCAAACAAATGAATGCCGGAGCGAGTGTTGCCAATGGTGAGGTTTTATATTTTTTACACGCCGATACTTTTCCGCCGAAAGGCTATGATACACTTATAAAAGAAGCCGTAAAAACCGGTAAAAACGCAGGATGTTTTAGAATGAAATTTGACAGTAGCCATTGGTGGCTTCGACTTGCCGGGTGGTTCACAAGATTCAATTGGAAAATATGCCGCGGCGGTGATCAAAGTCTTTTTGTGACCAAAAAACTGTTTGAAGAAATAGGGGGCTATGATGAAAACTACTTTATCTATGAAGACAATGTTTTGATAGCTGAACTTTATAAACGAACTTCATTTACAGTACTACCAAAAGCTGTTACTTCTTCCGCCAGAAGATATCTTGACAAAGGCATTTGGCAGCTGCAGTTTCACTTTTGGTGGATTCATTTCAAAAAAGCAATGGGTCACTCCCCTGAAAAACTCTATGCGTATTACAAACAACATATTGCCAATTAAACTTTATATTTAGCTTTATAATATATTTATGCAACACATCGTCATCATAGGAAACGGAATCGCAGGAGTGACTGCCGCCAGGCACATCCGGAAACTTTCTGAGAAAAAAATTTCCATTATCTCCGGGGAGACAGAACACTTTTTCTCTCGCACCGCCCTGATGTATATCTACATGGGTCATATGAAATATGAACACACCCAACCCTATGAAGACTGGTTCTGGAAAAAAAACCGCATCGAACTGAAAAAAGCCTGGGTTACTCAAGTTCATCCTAACGAAAACAAACTTACATTCGCTAATGGCGAAACTATGCACTATGACCAACTCATCATCGCTTCGGGTTCCAAATACAATAAATTTGGCTGGCCGGGAGAAGATTTAAAAGGTGTACAAGGGCTGTATTCCAAGCAGGATTTGGAATTATTGGAAGAAAATGCTCCTGACAACAAAATCTGTAAACGCGCTGTGATTGTTGGTGGCGGATTGATTGGCATCGAACTCGCAGAAATGCTTTCTACCCGAAAGATACCCGTTACTTTTCTCGTAAGAGAACACAATTTCTGGGGCAATGTGCTTCCGGAAAGTGATGCGCAAATTATTAATAATCACATTTTAGAACACGGTATTGATTTACGACTGGGAGTTACCCTGAAAGAAATCCTCCCCGATGAAAACGGAAGGGCAAGAGCAGTTGTTGTTAAAGAAACCAATGAAGAAATCCCCTGTGACTTAGTGGGGCTTACTGCCGGGGTCACTCCCAATATCGATTTTCTGAAAGATAGCGGTATTGAACTCGGAAAAGGTGTAAAAGTAAATCGCTATCTCGAAACAAACATTGAAAACATTTATGCCATTGGCGACTGTGCGGAGCAGCAAGAGCCCACCGGAAACCGAAAATCCATTGAACAAGTGTGGTATACCGGCAGGATGATGGGCGAAACCGTGGCACAAACCCTTTGTGGTAATAAAATGCCCTACAAACCCGGACATTGGTTTAACAGCGCCAAATTTTTTGACATTGAATACCAAACCTATGGTCAGGTTACTGCCACACGGCAAGAAGGTGAAAGTCATTTTCACTGGAAACACACTGATGGTAAAAAAGGAATTACCCTAGCTTTTGAAAACCACTCCAGAAAATTTTTAGGCATCAACACCCTCGGAATACGAATGCGACACGAAGTTTTTGACCGCTGGCTCACTGAAGAAAAAACAGTGGATGAGGTAATAAATCACTTGGAAAAAGCCCATTTTGACCCGGAGTTTTTTCAACGCTATGAGAAGGAAATTCGACAAAAGTTTCAAGGGAAAGACCGTTTAGTTAGCAATTAATTTTTATCTTTGGTATTATGACGGTCACAGAAAAAAACATCATAAAAAAGTTTGCAAAAGCAATTACTTCACTTTCACTAGAAGAGCGAACTCAGCTGGCAGAATTGTTGCCGGTTGATATATTTTATGCTCCCGATTCTGCTACAGATTCACATAAAGCAGCTCTGGATGAATCAGAAAACAAAGTAGCCGAAGGAAAAGCCACATATTATACTTGGGAAGAAACTTTAGAATGGATTTTAAATAGGGATGAGCCCTGAGTTTTCAATAAAATTTGAAAAAGATGCGCGCATAGACCTTGCTGAAGCTTATGATTGGTATGCTATTAAAGGTACATTTCTTGCAAATAGATTTTTGACTTCGGTTCATGAAACATTAAAATTTCTTGCAACAAACCCCTTTCTCTTTCAGATTTATTATAAAAATTTTCGACAGGCACCTGTGAAGATTTTTCCATACTTGATAGTTTTTAAAGTAGTTAATAAAGAGGTTATCGTTTTTCGTGTTTTTCATACCAAACGTAACCCTAAGAAAAAACATAAAAATTAATATGGCTCACAATCTTTCAGCAACCGGAGATACTACTTATACACTTTCGCTTCAGCAAAAGCTGGCAACATTGCTTGGGTTTATTGGGCTTTTTATATTGACTTTAGCAACTTTCAATACAAGCTTTCCAAACAAAACACTGTGGCTTTCACTTGCCCTTAGTGCTATTTGCATCGGCATTGTCTGGTTTGGCATCAACCAATACCAAAACAAAACCGCCGGGATTAAAAACGACGGTGTGTATATCAACACGTTTACAAATCGCGGGTTTTGGGCGTGGATGCTGGGCATTTTTCTCACCGGGTTTTACATTGTGCTTTATTTTTATCCGCAATACTTAGGCTTACGCGAAAGCGGAAACACCGGACTCATCGCTCTTTTTGACCCGCTCAGTTACTTATTGAGCGGCAGTCCCGCCAGTCAGTGGTTTGTATATGGCACATTTTACACCATCGCCGTGGTGTTTTTTGGAGTGAAATTTATCTACAAATACCGTCATAACCACTACCAGCGGCTGCGCACTTTTTCGGTGATGTTTTTTCAACTGGGTTTTGCTTTTTTGATTCCCGAGTTTATGATGCGCCTCAACAGTGAAAGTTTTTCCCTGCCTTATTATGATTTGAAAAATATCTGGCCGCTCAACTATTACAACTTTGAACAATACCGGGTGGATGATTTTATAAGTGCCGGAAACATCGGCATTGCCTTGTTGATTTTTGGTGTGGCTTCCATTTTTGTTATTACACCCATACTTACTTACAAATATGGCAAACGCTGGTATTGCTCGTGGGTGTGCGGTTGCGGCGGTCTAGCGGAGACTGCGGGAGACTCTTTCAGACACCTAAGCGACAAACGCCTTTTTGCCTGGAAAGTGGAGCGCTGGGTGGTGCACAGCGTCACCGTATTTGTTTTTTTGATGACAACCGCCGTGGTTTATTCTTATTTGGGAGATGCTTCAAAAGGGTATTGGTTGACACGCGATACTTTCCTGTTGAGCGTTGCCGGTTTGTTAACAGCTGTTTTTGGATGGGTACTGATTTTTAAACGCAACGAGTTTAAAAAAGACGCTATGTATGGAGCAGTGGGCTATATGGTCATTATACTGACGCTTATTGCCTTGCACTATTTCTGGGGTAAGCAGTTGTTTTTGTTTGAAACTGAAACCCTTCGCAGCACTTATGGTTTCCTTATCGGAAGTATTTTTGCCGGTGTTATAGGCACCGGGTTTTATCCCATTTTCGGAAACCGTGTTTGGTGCCGAATGGGCTGCCCAATGGCGGCCATTTTAGGTTTTCAACAGCGGTTGTTTTCAAAGTTTAGAATCACCACCAACGGCGGGCAATGCATCTCTTGCGGAAATTGTTCTGTGTATTGCGAAATGGGAATCGACGTGCGTGCCTATGCTCAAAAAGGGGAAAACATTGTACGCTCCAGTTGTGTGGGTTGCGGTATATGTGCGGCTGTTTGCCCCAGAGGCGTTTTAAAACTGGAAAATGAAAACATGAAAGGCCGCATCAACCCCAATGAAATACTTCTGGGCAATGATGTGGATTTGATGAAGTTGGTGAATGAAAAGTAGTTAATTTTTACTTTATCAAATGAATCTAAAAAATACAATATCAGTTTTGTTTATTTTATTCCTCTTCACGAGTTGTAAAGAGACCGCTTTAAAAAATGAGACCTATTATCCCAATAAAGAAGTTTATTTAGAGTCAGATGTAGTAGTTATAAATATTGATTCTTTGGAGGGAAAAGCGTTGGACTTTTTCCATGAGGTTTATGATATTTATTATGATAAGAAAACTCCAACTATCAAAATCCAAAATGACTTCTCCAAGAAATTCATAATACCCGGTTTTTTTGATGGCGGATTATACTATAAAAGAAATATTTTAGATGTTACTACAGACCTAATCATCAGTGATACTACTTATCACATCAGTGAACTAAAAGAAGCTCTAAAAAACCATTTAATAAATTATGGTAAAAACCCAAAGCTTTCAGATTCACCCGATAGAGCAATTGTTTCTATAAAGATAGATACAACTGAAAGTATTGCAAATCTTAAATCAAGACTGATTGATGTAACTCAAGCTTTTGATGAAATTGCAAATGAAACTGACGAAAATTTAGAGCTAATTTTATTTTTAGATATTCATATACCTCTACCCCCATTTCTTGAAATCCCCCAAGGCACCTTCAAATATGAACTCTACTTTGCCGAATTTGGCGGAAGGATGGGTTTAAAAAAATCTCTTTAATCAACATAAAACATTAAAAAATGAAAACAGTAACACTCACTTTATTAATCTTTTGCCTTATTTCATCAGGAAAAACAAATGCACAAACCGAAAATATCACAAAAATAAAACTAAATCATTATGTCCATTTAACAGAAGAGTTTATTGGTATAGATTTAGAGATTAAAAATGATAGTATTTTTGCTCTTGTAATACATAAACTCCCAGTAGATTTTAGTGACGCATACAAAATTGATGAAAATGTAGAGGTAGATGAAGATGGTTTTTACAATTATACTCATACGGAGATAAACCGAACAGAGAGAACTTATCAAAAATGGGGAGACAATTCTTTTATCAAAATATGGTTAAAAAAAATGGAAACATTGGACTTTTTTAAAGTTGTTAACTCTAGTTTTTCCTTTAACGATGGTTCTTCAACTAAATTAATTATCGGGAGCGATGAAACTTCTATGAAATTAATTCTAAACCAATTAAGTACAAAAACCAATTTATCTCATTGGAATGATATAAGTCTATGGGTAATAGAATTTTTGGATTATTTTGGTTTAGATGGTAAGGCTATTATTCGATAACTATTATTTAACTACAAACTTCTTGCTAAGCCTGAAGGGCTGAAATGATCATAGCTAATACATTTAATGAACCAACCAAAACCCTGAAGGGGTAACATTATTTTTTTTCCCGCCCCCTAAAAAAATTCACCCAAACCGAACACACCAGCGCCACGGCGGTAAGCACCAGTGTCATTATATTGACCAAATCGCCATCGGGCAACCAGCCGGTTAATTTTTCAATCAAAAAAGCGATATAACTGCTCGGCATTCCGGTTTCACCCAGTTCGCGCAGCACCTGATAGTGCCAATCGGTTAAAAAGCAATAGCCAAAGCCATACCAGATACCCAAAACCACCCACGAAAACAAGGTGATGAGCAAACTGTACAAATGCAGTTTTCGGGTGTTGGGGTGCAGCCATCCAAAAAGGTTAAACAGTATCAAAACCGTGTGAAAAACGTAAAAAAAATAGTTTAAAAACTCAAGCATCTTTTTGTTTTAACAGCAATTCCTGCAAGATTCCTCTTGGAAAAATTATCTTTGTTTCTGCTAAATTTAGTGAAAAATAAATGAGTCAACACCCTGCCATGATCAAGGTTATCATTCCGGCATTCAATGAAGAAGCTTCCATCGGCAAGGTGATAGCAAAAATACCCGGTTTTGTTTCAGAGATTATCGTGGTGAGTAACCGCTCGACTGACCAAACAGAACAGGTTGCCCGCAATGCCGGAGCAACCGTGCTTTCTGAGCCCCGCAAAGGCTACGGTTATGCCTGTTTAAAAGGGATGGAGCACATAGCAGCCCAGCCTGAAAAACCCGAAATTGTTGTTTTTCTCGACGGCGATTACAGCGATTATCCCGAAGAAATGACCCAAATTGTTGCGCCCATACTGGAAAAAAACATCGATTTTGTCATTGGCGCACGGGTTAAACGCTTTCGCGAAAGCGGATCCATGACCTTTCCACAAATTTTCGGAAATTGGCTGGCAACTTTTTTAATGCGTTTGTTTTTCGGCTCGCGGTTTACTGATTTAGGCCCTTTTAGAGCCATCAAATATGAAAAATTACTGGCGTTAAAAATGGAAGACAAAACCTATGGCTGGACGGTAGAAATGCAGTTAAAAGCCCTGAAGAAAAAATATACTTACACCGAAGTGCCCGTGCGTTATAAAAACCGAATAGGCACTTCTAAAGTTTCAGGAACAGTAAAGGGCGCGGTGATGGCGGGCATCAAAATTTTAGGTTGGATTTTTAAATACAGTTTTAAAAAGTGATCTTGGAAATCGTTATACTTAGTATTTACACACTGGCACTGGTGTTTATTTTGATATATGCACTGGCACAACTCAACCTGCTTTTTAATTACCTGAGAAAAAGTGCCGAAAAACCTTTCGCAAAAACAATTGATTGGAACAAGCCTGATAAAATTCCGTTTGTGACTATTCAATTGCCGGTTTTTAACGAAAAGTATGTGATAGAACGCCTGCTGAGGAACATAGCAAAAATGGAGTATCCTCAAGAAAAATTAGAGATTCAGGTGCTGGACGACTCCACCGATGATTCTTTTGAAATTACCAAAACTTTGGTTGAAGAACTGCAGCAAACCGGACTCAACATCAAACACATCACCCGAAAAAACCGTGATGGGTTTAAAGCCGGCGCACTCAAAGAAGGATTGAAAACCGCTCAAGGTGAATTCATTGCCATTTTTGATGCCGACTTTCTTCCCAAACCCGACTGGCTGAAACAGACTTTGCACCATTTTACCAGTGAAAAAATTGGCGTTGTTCAAACCCGCTGGGGGCATATCAACCGGGATTATTCCCTACTCACAAAAGTACAGGCATTTGCGCTGGATGCTCATTTTACACTGGAGCAGGTGGGCAGAAACAGCCACGACCACTTTATCAACTTTAACGGAACGGCGGGCATCTGGCGCAAGCAGTGCATCATCGATGCCGGCAATTGGGAAGGCGACACCCTCACCGAAGACCTTGATTTAAGCTACCGCGCCCAATTGAAAGGCTGGGAGTTCTGCTATCTGGAAGATGTGGAAACCCCGGCTGAACTTCCGGTGGTGATGAGTGCGGCACGCTCACAGCAATTTCGCTGGAACAAAGGCGGTGCCGAAAATTTCCAAAAAATGAAATGGAAAATTATCACCTCTCCCTCTATCACTTTTAAAACAAAAATTCACGGTTTGCTGCACCTGCTCAACAGCACTATGTTTTTGAATATTTTGATAGTAGCTTTGTTGAGTGTTCCGGTTTTATACATTAAAAATACACACGAAAGTTTAAAGATTTACTTTATTGTAATGAGCTTTTTTGTGGTGAGCACCCTGATTTTTTTCAGTTGTTTCTGGGTGATGTTTAAAAAAATACAAGGAGGCGGTATCAAGAGTTTTTTTAGATACATCGGAATGTTTTTTACATTCTTCACGGTTGCTATGGGCTTTTCATTACACAACACGCTGGCGATTGTGGAAGGGCATTTTGGCAAAAAAAGTGAATTCATCAGAACGCCTAAATTCAATATCAATTCAAACAAAGATTCGTGGAAAGGCAATGTCTATCTGAAAAATAAAATATCCCCCCTACTGCTTCTGGAAGGGCTGCTGATGTGTTATTTTGCCTTTGGAATGTACAGTGCTTTTGTGGTGGGAAGCAACGGTGATTTTGGGCTTTTCCCTTTTCATTTGATGTTGTTTCTGGGCTTTGGGTATGTGTTTTTTAAATCGCTGCGGTTAAAGTAGTCTTATATTTTTTGTATTTTTAATATTCCGCTTTAGCTTATTGATACCAAAAGATGCGATATGAAGGACTTTATTAAAATCTTGCTTATACTACTTCTTTCATATCCTGTATATTTAACCGTGTACAACATAATGATTAACGGTTTGACCCTTTTGGGCGGAGGTGATTTCTTTTTTTATACCTATGCTGTTAATTGTACCGTTGACCAAAACCTTTCCTTTATAACTTACTATTCCGTCGTTTTTTTAATCAAAACAGCACTGTTCCTCACAATCCCTATATTTAAAATTCATCTCTCAAAGAACATACTGTTACAGGTATTTGGTGCGCTACTTATCGTGCTTTTCAGCCTTGAAGTATTGAATTTTATTGCTTATGCCATAGATTTACAATTCGACACTATTTATCGTTCCTTCTTTTTTGTCTCCAATGGTACATATATTCTCAGCCTCGCTCTAAGCCTTCCGGTACTGGTCATTCCGGTAGTTTTTTTAGGTATTGCTTTTTTTCTGATCTACCCATTGCTGAAAATTACAATGACAAAAGACGTTGTTCTTTTGCTTGTCCTACCATTTTTTAGTGTTCTTTTATGTCATTTACTCTTTAGCAACATCTTTCTTAACAGCTGATGGGAAAACTAAAACTTTACCGCATCCCCCTGTTAATGGTGGCAGCCAGCCTGCTGTTTTACTGGTCTTTTGCCTACCAACTGGTGCGCAGTGATTTTATCAAGTTGATTAGCCTGTATGCCGCGCTGTTCTTTTTGTTCTACAAACTGGTACAAACCAACACCGGAAACTTTAAGCTGCTCTTTTGGGCAGGAATTGCTTTCAGGGCTGTTTTTATATTTTCCATTCCCAACCTCTCGCAGGATTTTTACCGCTTTCTCTGGGACGGACGCCTGCTGGTACAGGGCATCAATCCGTATCTTTCTACCCCTGATTCCTTCGCTTCGCTCGGAATGACGGGTATCCATCAAGCACAAACACTTATCGATGGCATGGGCGCCCTCAACGCAAGTCATTACAGCAACTATCCGCCGCTATCGCAAGGCATCTATGCACTGGCAGCCTTGCTTGCCGGAAAGAGCATCCTTGGCTCTGTTATCGTGCTGCGGCTCGTCCTCATCGCGGCAGACATCGGGACGGTGTTGTTAGGCAGGAAGCTGTTGCAAAAGCTCAAGCTGCCCGTACATCATATCTTTTGGTTCTTTTTAAACCCGTTTATCATTATCGAACTCACCGGCAACCTGCACTTTGAAGGGGTGATGGCGTTTTTTTTGGTGGGTGCAATCTATTTTTTAGCTGTAAAAAAATGGTGGTGGAGTGCCGTTTTTATAGGGCTTTCAGCGGGAACAAAATTGATTCCGTTGTTGTTTTTGCCGTTGTTGTTGCCGTATTTCCTATCACAATTTCCTTCAAAAATTGTGGCTCTTAAAAAACTTACGGCTTATTATTTAGTGGTTTTTGGAACTTTACTGTTGCTGTTTCTGCCGTTTCTATCGAGCGAATTTCTACAAAACTTCGGCACAACACTCAGTTTGTGGTTTATCAATTTTGAGTTTAATGCCAGTGTGTATTACCTCATCCGATGGGTGGGATTTGAAACTGTGGGCTGGAACATCATCGGCACCGCAGGAAAAATACTGCCGGTTTTCACTTTGCTCTTTATCCTGTACCTCAGCTTTTTCAGAAAAGCCAACACCCTGCAGCAATTGTTGGTTTTGATGCTGTATGCCAACTGTTGTTACCTACTACTTTCCACTACCGTGCATCCCTGGTATCTCACCATCCCTCTGATGTTGAGTGTTTTTACCCGTTACCGTTTTATGCTAGTGTGGAGTTTTATGGTTGTGCTGAGTTACTCAGCCTATGGCCCGGGTGGGTTTCAGGAGAATTTGTGGTTGGTGGGGTTAGAGTATTTGGTGGTGATTGGGGTTTTTGGGTGGGAGGTGTTTTGGAAGAAAAGGAATTCTACCGACTTTAGAAGCAATTAGTTATTTTACCCGTTTTTATTTACGTTCAATTGTAACCCATGATTTGTCAAATCCAATGGCGTCAAGTATTTTTACCTTATCTAGTCTTTCGGGTTGTCTGATTTTCAAAATCAATGTTTGTTCGGGAACAGGTTCATGAATTGTAAATTGTGAACCGTGTGGTTGCCATGTAAAGCGTTTCATTTTTGTTCCTTTCACAAAACCTTCCAAATTTCCACGTGTATTCCAAACAAATTCAAATAGCTCTGGATCGTATCGGATTGTGTCAAACTCAAAAACAGCTACTTGGGAAAGGTCACTAGATTTAACAAGTACAACAGTCCGTAAATTCTTGTATTTTTCTCGAATTGCAGAAACTCGCTCATTCCATATTTCCAAAATCTGTTCACCAATATCGTTTGGATTTGCTGTTATGTCAATAGTACCTCCATAAGAATAAACCGGCGAGTTTCGACCTGAAATCAAACGTATTTGTTTTAGGTTTTTAAAATCCTTTAATGATGACTTAACTGATTTTGCTCCCCAAGCTGTATTTCCCATCACTACATCATCAAGCCCAACATTAGATGGTTTCCATTCAGCTCCAATACAAATAGCAAAGATTTGCTCCCACTCTGAGCCTTCAAGGTCCCCACGTCCTTTACTTGCTAAAAGATAAACAATTTCTTGACCGAGTAAGTAGGGAAAATCCGAATTAAATTGGTTTAGCGGATAGGCAGCAACCGATTTATTGACTGTTCTTAATTTAGGAGAGTTGCGTTTTTCCATTAACTTGGATTGTATTTTAAATTATATTCCCTCAAAACGCTTGATGGTTCAAGCGTACTTGCAACGTAAGGAAGTAATTTTTGTACAACTGCCTTAATCATATTTACAGGAACTGCATTTCCAGCCTGTTTCTTTGCTTGCGCATCACTTACAACAATTTTGTACCAGTCTGGAAAGCCTTGAAGCCTAAACATCTCTCTAGGGGTCAAACGTCTTTCTCCATTCACCAATAGATAATTATGGGAAGCTCCGGAACGAAGTGCACATGAATACGGATATGAACAAATATTGCCCGACTTGTTTTCGTGCCAAATTGAAGGATAATAAGAAGATTTGTGTTTTTCTTTCCTTTTTTCCCTTATAAATTCTGACGCAAAAAACTTTTCGTCAACATTTGTTTCCAAAATTTGATTTAAAGATTTGTAGGGCTTTTCTGGATTTGGAAATGTGAACATAATTGGCTCTCGGTGTCCAACAATTACAACTCTCTCACGTTTTTGAGGCAAACCATAATCTAAAGCATTTAGTACACTGTATTGAACGTGATATCCTAAATCCTTTAAGGATTGAACAATGACTTTTAACGTTTTGCCTTGGTCGTGTCCAACAAGTTGTTTGACGTTTTCCAGAATAAAGGCTTTTGGCTTTTTTGCATCAATTATTCTGGCAATATCGAAAAAAAGAGTGCCACGGGTATCATTCATACCTTTCATATGGCCAATAATACTAAAAGGCTGGCAGGGAAACCCTGCAAAAAGGATATCATGTTCAGGGATATCGTCTTCGTGTATTTTTGTTATGTCGCCGTGTGGTCTGTCACCAAAATTCTCTTCATAACTGTCTTGGCAATATTTATCGATGTCAGATGAGAATACACACTCAGGATGAATGTCATTTTCCTCACATGCGTCTTCAAATGCAATCCTGAAACCCCCAATTCCACAAAAAAGGTCAATAAACTTTAATTTTTCTTTATACATGTTGTAAAGTTAATTAAAAATCTAAATATATTATTTTCCTCTCTTATATTAAATCAACAAAAGAATGTTAATCAAATTCTATCACCAAGTAATCTCAAAGTAAGTGAAAAAGCATAAGCCTTCAAGATTATGAAATTTGTAATTTCTACTCATAGAATAAAATTACAGAATTTCTTATTTATAGCTAGTATGACTTATGGAAAATTCTTGAAGGTTAAATGCCAGGCGATGCCCCCGAAGCTTCGGGGTGCGGTAGCGTGGGCTGTTAAGTACAGATTTTATTTCGAATGTAATTGAATTCTAATGGTTCGGTATAATCAATCTCTATCAATTTAATTCCAAATTGTTTGCATAAGTGCTTTTTCTTTTGATCTCTAATTTTCAGCTTTTCAAGAGCAGATTCACCACCCCAAGCTTTTACAGAGTAAAAATGCTGTTGACCTTGGTATTCAATACCTATTTTAAGATCAGGTATAAAAATATCTAATTCTAAACCTTCAAGCCATTGCGGTCTGTGATGGCATAAAACTTCTTTTTCGTAATATATCTTTTGAACTATTTTTGTTAATATAGTTTCACTTATATTTCCTTCTCCAATTTTTCTAAAACCAAACTCAACCCGTGTTATATTTTCAATTTCTTTGTGAATATATCTTCCTGTTTTATTGATTTTTTTGTCCAATTGATTTATATCATCAAATTTTAATTCAAAGTTATTTAATTCTGTGATTAACTTTTCTCTCTCCATTTTAAGAAATTTGATTTCTTCTATTTTATCAATTAAATAGTCAGGAGCAATTTCTTTTAAGTAGTTTGTATTTCTGATGCCAATTCTGAGTGATGTTTGGTTTATATACCAACCATAAAGTTGCTTAAAATTGCCACCATACATTTCGTGACAATATCTTAATGTAGGTGTTGACATATTACATCGATGACAAAGTTTTTTTTCATATTTTATTATATCGTCAACTTTGAGATCAGATAATGTCATTGAGGCTATTTTGTTTGAAAAAAAATGGCTTGACAATTTAGAAGTAATTCTTTTGTCACTATAATTTGCAGACAATTCATAAACATTCAAATTCAAGTAATTATTAATTGAGGATTCTGAACATTTACAGAAATATATTTGACTATCTTTTCTTTCAGAGAATCCAAAAAAAGTGCCATAATGATTTGGATAATGAACATAATTAAATGGAAGCTCTTCAAAAACAATAGGTGAATCTAAAGCTATTGGATTTTTTTTTCCTTTTGTTGGTTTTATTCTTTTAGTAGATTTCATTTATTAATTTCTGACTAACTGTCTAGGCTATGCGTAGTTCGAGTGTTCAAGCACTTCACTGTCTGCTTACCGAAAAGCTGTTCAATGTAATCGCTTTAAATACAGCGATTTATCCCGTATTGCATATAGCAATTGCTAGCTGTGGTTTTTTACTTTCATTCTATCCATTATTGATATGTATCCTTCTTTAAAGGTTTGATCCATGAACTTATTACATTCAAACCCTTTCTGTCTGAGAAGTTCTATTAGTGCCTTTCCCTTTTCAGTAACAGAAACTAATTCATTTTCAATTTTAACATATTCTAACTTAATCAAGGATTTAGCTCCATTTTCAACGGAAATAGAGGAATTAGTCGATTCACCCGTTGGGTATTTTCCTTCTAAATATAGAGGCTTGTTTTTAATAATCGTCCCTTTGTACTGATATATACCTAGGAGAGTTAATAGATCGCTATGCTTACCCGCAGATACAAATATTTCAATCGTCAACTCAAATTCATCTGCAAAAGTCTCTTTGTAATCAGAGAGAAGAGTTTCCAAAGTAGCCTTTAATTGCTTCTCAAAATCGACCTTTCCTGCAATTGAGTCCTTGTAGGAAATGATTCTAAAGTGAGCAATATCAAATGGCATTTCCTTGAAGTCGTCCTGAGTCACCATTATTGTCCTATTTTGCTTAAGTGTATGAGCCATTCCAAGTTCGTAGAATACATTAGGGTTTTTACCTGTAATGTCAACGATTATAATACTTGCATCTTGAATTTCTTTAACTATATCTTCATAGATTGGATTAGTTGAAAAAATCTCATCAGCTCTTCTGACTTCGAGGTCAAATGATTCGCAGGTTGGCTTAATGGAGTGTTCATAGTTATTATCTGCTACATTATCAGAAAATGGCATCACCATAAATACTTTTTTCTTCATAGGTTAATTATTAATCACAGCTGACTTGTTTATATCCTTAATAATCCACAGGTTATAACTTTTATATTTCATATCTGATACAATGTTATGTTTTATTATTGCTGATATAAACCACTAAGGTTGTATATACGACGTGATATAATTTTTTATTTAACTGATGGGGAGTAATCAAATATACTAAAAAACTGTTAAAACCCTAACCTCTCCAAAACTACAAAAACATACCCGGCACATTTTACGGGATTCCTCATTTTAGAGAAATGCTGAAGATTCTATTCTACTATTTATATATAATTATATGATTATAATCTATTATTTATATATAATTATGTGATTAGACTGCTATTAAAAACAAGAAAACCGTCTCCAATATACCGGGAGACGGTTTTAAATAATTGTTAAAAAATCTTTCAATCTATATCCTCATCATCCACCTCATCGGCCATATCTTCCGGTGGTTGTACTGCTTCCGGATCGTCTGCGTCAAAGTCTTCATAATCGTCTTCGTCATAGTTTTCCATAGTGCGTTCCAGTTTGGTGCTTACTTTTACCAAATAGATACTGTCTTCAGTGCGCACTTCCACACATTCCACAATTTCGCCGGCAGCGTTTTTAAAAGAAATGATGTCCAGATCGTCATAACCATCGGGGTACTTTTCTACCAAAAGTTTTAAAATTTCAGGGGTAAGTTTCTTAAAATCTACTATAATTCTCTTCATAAATTACATATCTAATAAGTAGGCAAATATAAGTGGTGCAACAATAGTAGCATCACTTTCTATGATAAATTTTGGGGTGTCTATACCCAGTTTTCCCCAAGTGATTTTTTCATTGGGAGCAGCTCCTGAATAGGAACCGTAACTGGTCGTAGAATCAGATATTTGGCAGAAATAACTCCAGAAAGGCGTGTCTGTTCTTTCCATATCCTGGTAGAGCATAGGCACAACGCAAATGGGGAAATCACCGGCAATACCTCCGCCAATCTGGAAGAAACCGATGCCTTTTTTAGAATTCTCGGTGTACCAATCGGCTAAAAAGGTCATATACTCGATACCGCTTTTCATGGTGCTTGCTTTAAGCTCACCTTTTATGACATAGGAAGCAAAAATATTTCCCATAGTGCTGTCTTCCCAACCGGGTACCACCATAGGCAGGTTTTTTTGTGCAGCGGCATACATCCAGGAATCTTTTATGTCTATTTCATAATACTCTTCCAGTACTCCCGAAAGCAGCATTTTGTACATAAATTCGTGCGGAAAATAACGCTCGCCTTTGTCTTCGGCATCTTTCCAGATTTGATAAATGTGTTTCTGTAGTCTTCTAAAAGCTTCTTCTTCAGGAATACAGGTGTCGGTCACACGATTGAGACCTTTTTCTAACAATTCCCACTCCTGCTCCGGAGTTAAATCGCGGTAATTGGGAATGCGCTCATAGTGTGAATGTGCAACTAGGTTCATTATATCTTCTTCCAGATTGGCTCCGGTACAGGAGATGATATGTACTTTATCCTGACGGATTACCTCAGAAAAAATCTTTCCCAACTCGCCGGTACTCATGGCACCTGCAAGCGAAACCAGCATTTTTGAACCTTGGTTCAGCTGGGCTTCATAGCCTTTGGCGGCATCTACCAATGCGGCTGCATTGAAGTGTAAATAATATTTTTCAATAAATTGTGAAATAGCTCCTTTACTCATTATTCTTGTTTTTATATATGTTTATTTGGCAGCATAACTATGCCTGAACAATTGTTCGGTATCGGCTACATCCGTCAGTCTCATTTTTCCGTCTTGAGCTTTCATTTTCAAACCGTGAATATTTGTCACGGTTTCATTTCCTTCTTGTTTTAATCGCTGTTTTAGCTTTCTCCAATATGCTTGCGGTGAAACACTATCTGTCAAAATTTCTAAAACATCAACCACCGAAAAATACCACTTTTCATTAGAATCATCCCAAACGGAACGAACCTGCTTTTGCTCAAATAATTTTATGCTTTCTTTTTGTGTCATAATCCTCTCCCCAACCCCTCTCCAAAGGAGAGGGGCTTTTGGGATTTATGTTGGTTTAACACTATTAATCTTCATCCTCGTCATCGTTTTTACGGTTTTCATATTTGAATTTATAGCTCAGCATTTTGTAATACAATTTGGCTGCAACAAAATCTGATGATTTTTCGTTTTCATTGGGGCAAAGCTCTACTATGTCAAAGCCTACCACGTTTTTCTTTTTGAATATAAGCCTTAAAAACTCTAAAGTTTCATACCATAACAACCCTCCCGGTTCAGGGGTTCCGGTAGAGGGTAAAATGGACGGGTCAAAAGCATCCAGATCGATGGTGATAAATACATTGGGGGTCATTTGGCCAATGGCATCGTCCATCCAGTCGTCATAGTTTACCAAATCGTGTGCAAAATAGGTTTGGTTTTCGTCCATAAATTCTCTTTCGGAAACATCCATAGAGCGAATACCCACTTGAATCAAGTTCGTGTTTTTGCTGGCTTCATGCATGGCACAGGCGTGGTTGCACTTGGTGCCGCCATATTCAGGGCGCAAATCGGCATGAGCGTCCAGCTGTACCACGGTCAGGTCTTCAAAAGCTTCATTGAAAGCGCGAATGGTTCCTATCGAAATAGAATGCTCACCTCCAAAAATGGTTACAAACTTTTCTTGGTTGATGTAGTTTTTTACCGTTTTGTGAACAGCTTCCACCATTTTTTCGGGAGAGGAGTTTTCGGTTACCGGTGGCGCTAAATAAACCCCTTTTTTGTAGGGTTCGCTTTTGGTCTCGATGTCATAAAGCTCCATATTTTCTGAAGCGTCTAAAAAGGCATCGGGGCCTTTGTCTGCTCCTTTTCCCCAAGTGCTGGTTCCGTCATAAGGAACGGGAATTAACACTACTTTTGCCTCATCAAGGCGGGCATACTTGTCCGGTATTCCGGCATAAATTCTTTTAGTCATTGTATCCTAAAATTTTGAGTAAGTCTTCACTTTTTTGTTGTTCACTAAATAGTTTTTTGGTGATGTTACCGTTTTCGTCGCGGTCAATCAAAATGTGTTTGGGCGAGGGTATCAGGCAGTGTTGCAACCCGCCATAACCGCCTATGGTTTCCTGATAGGCCCCTGTGTTGAAAAAGCCAATATACAAAGGTTTTTCTTTTTTGTATTTGGGAAGGTAAATCCCGTTCATATGCTGTTCACTGTTGTAATAATCGTCACTGTCGCAGGTGAGACCGCCCAACAAGACACGTTCATACTCATCATTCCAGCGGTTAACTGCCAGCATAATAAATCGCTTGTTGATGGCCCAAGTGTCCGGCAAAGTAGTGATGAAAGAGGAGTTTATCATATTCCACTTTTCACGGTCGTTTTGTTGCTTTTGATAAAGCACTTCATAAATGGCACCGCCGCTTTCGCCTACGGTAAAACTTCCAAACTCAGTAAAAATATTTGGCACCGGAATTTCTTCAGCATCACAAACTAATTTGATTTGGTGCAATATTTCATCTACCATATATTGGTAATCAAACTCAAATGCCAGCGAATTTTTAATAGGAAAACCTCCTCCAATGTTTAAGCTGTCTAGCGAAGGGCAAACCTTTTTCAACTGCACATACACCTGCATACATTTTAGCAATTCGTTCCAGTAATAGGCAGTATCGCGAATACCGGTATTGATAAAGAAATGCAACATCTTTAATTGCACTTTCTTGTTGTCTCTAATCACTTTGTTGTAAAAAGGCAATATATTTTTATAACCAATCCCCAAACGTGAGGTATAAAATTCAAATTTGGGCTCTTCTTCAGAAGCAATGCGGATACCGATTTTATATCTTCGCTTGATTTGCTCATTCAACAGACCCATTTCCTCATAATTATCAATAATCGGGATGCAGTTTTTATGCCCGTTATTTATTAAATCGGCTATGTTTTTAATGTATTGGTCGCGTTTAAACCCGTTGCAAATCACATAGGTTTTTTCGTCTATTTTACCATCTTCTTTGAGTTTGTTGACAATATCAATATCAAATGCCGAAGAGGTTTCTATATGAATATCGTTTTTTAACGCCTCGTGAAGCACATACTCAAAATGTGAGCTTTTGGTACAATAACAGTAGTAGTACTTTCCTTTATACTTATTTTTTTTTATGGCTGATTTAAACCAATCTTTGGCTCGGTTTATATTGTCTGAAATCTTGGGAAGGTAAGTGAATTTAAGCGGTGCGCCATATTCTTCTACCAATTCCATCAAGTCGATGCCGTGAAATTGAAGCTCGTTGTCTTCAAGTGTAAATTCTTCCTGTGGGAAGTAAAAAGTTTGGTCTATAAGGTCAAAATATCTTGTCTTCATTATTGTTTTTAAAATTTCGGATAAATTAATAAAAAGTTAGTCAATGCGAAAGTTTATCGTATAAATTAACGAAACAATAATGCGGTATCAAATGCGAATGGGGGTTAAAACAGCAAATATATGCACCGAAGGAGCAGTGTTAAAAACGGAAGCTTGTTTAAAAATTTGGTATTTTCTGTTGAACAGCACTTTTGAATTTAACTTCCTGAAATTCAAAAAACCAAACTTGCAAAAAAATCTCATAAGGCACTAAAAGATGCTATTGCTGATTAATAAAAATGAATGGTATAGCACGGTACAAATGAAATCAAAAAAAATGAATTTTTTACACCTTGAAGGATTAAAATTAATTATTACATCATCCCCAAATTAATCACTTCCTGCTTGGTCAAATGCCTCCAGTGACCGCGCGGAAGGTCTTTTTTGGTCAATCCGGCATAGGTGACACGGTCTAGTTTTACCACTTCATAGCCCAAGCTTTCAAAAATTTTACGCACAATATTATTGCGGTTACTGCTCAATTGAATACCAAGCTCCGTTTTGGGAAGATTTTCTACATATGCTATTGATTCTATTTTTACAACCTTTCCATCTACTTCCGGATTGTTTTCTATCTTTTGGAAATCTTCATATTTCAATGGCTTATCCAATGAAACTTGATACATTTTTCTAACTTTTAAACCGGTATCAGTAAGTTTTTTAATCATATCGTGGTCGTTGGTAAACAACAACAGGCCGGTGCTTGTGCGCTGCAATCTACCCACGGGAAACAATTTGTATTTGGACGCATTAGAAACCAGCCCCACAGCCGATTTGTGCAGATTGTCTTCTTTTTCGGAAGTATCAAACCCTTTGGGCTTGTTAAGCAAAACATATTCTTTCTTCTCAGGATTGATGCGGCGGCCGTCAAATTTCACTTCATCGGTCAACTTTACTTTGTAGCCCAGTTCATTAATCACTTTCCCGTTTACGGTAACATTTCCGGTGGAAATATACATATCTGCTTCACGGCGCGAACACATCCCGGAATTGGCAATGTATTTATTCAAACGAATTTCGTCAGAAGGTTTCTTGGCTTTCTTGGCTTTGGGAGCGGGTTTTGGTTGAGCCTTGCCGGCAAAATTTTTCTTGGGCGAAATATCCCTAGGTTTAGACTTTCCAAAACGTTTGCCTGTATTTTTATTTTGCTCTTTGGCCATGTTTCATTTTTTTTTTTGCAAAGGTAGGTTATTTTTAATAGGCTGATTCGATAGAAGTTTACTTAATCAGACCTTCAAATAAATTTTTCGAAAAATCGCTTAACCCCAACTCTAAAGGGTGGCGATTTTTCTGAATTTCATCCGCCAAAAAGGAGGACAGAGAAAAATTAAGAAAAGTTCATAAAGCTTATAAAATTGCCCGCAACAAAAAATCTACATCGATCAGCACAATACTCAACGTTCCCACAACAATAATCAGCTTTAAAACAGCGTGTAGAATGATATAATCCAGCTTGGCAGACGAGCGCCACAGATAAAACAAAAACACCGCCAATAAAATCACCGCCAGTAAAAAATAATACTGCATATAACCCACATCAAACTTAGTGAGTAGCAAATAAATGGGTACAAATGTGAGCAGACTCAAAATCGTGAGGATGCTCTTTGAAAACCGCTCGCCATAGACTACCGGAATGGTATGGTAATTTTGAACCAAATCGCCTTTCAGGTTTTCCAAATCTTTGACCAACTCACGCATAGAGATAATCAAAAACAAAAAGGTGGCGTGCACAAAAATGACCAGCGCAAAATTTTGATAGTAAATAAACACCGCAAAAAACGGCGTAATGGCCAGTATCGAAGCGGTTAAATTGCCTATAAACGGATATTTTTTCAGCTTGTGTGAATAAAACCAAATCCAAAAAATATAGGACGAAAAAAACACCACCGCCTTAAACGAAATAGAACTCGCTAGTATCACCGAAAGGAAATTCAAAACAAAATAAGTAGAGAGCTTGGTGTTTTGGCTGATAAAACTGTCGAGAAAAGTTTTGTTGGGACGGTTGATCAAATCTTTTTCGGCATCATAAAAGTTGTTGATAATATACCCTCCCGCAATCGCCAGTGCAGATGCCAGCACGATCACAAAAAGCTTGGGGTCAAAAAGCACTTTTGTAAGCGGTTTTTCAGGTGCCAGTATGTATATGGACGTGAGATACTGCGCAACAACAATCATCAAAATATTATACCCCCTCACCACAGAAAACAAACTCAATAATTTGAGTAAGAACTTTTTTTGTTTGTAGTTTAAGAGAGACATGAGATGTTAGATAATAGATTTGAGATTTGAGATTTGCAACTCAAAGATAGGAATATGACAGACACTTTTGTTGAAAATGTCTTAATTCTGAGCTAATTATTTATAAAAATAAATTATGATTTCTACCTCCCCTTTGGAGGGGTTTGGGAAGGCTTAAAAACTATAAACCACTTCCAGTTTATGGTCTTTCAGTGCTTTTTTGGCTTTTTCAAGGTCTTCAGTAAAACCTAAAATATAGCCGCCACCGCCGCTTCCGCAGAGTTTTAAATAGTAAGCATTGGTATCGATGCCCTGTTTCCAAAGTTTATGAAACTGCTGTGGAATCATGGGCTTAAAGTTGTCCAGCACCACATTAGAAAGTTGCTTGATGTTTGAGAACAATGACTTTACATCGCCTTTCAGGAAATCGTCCACACAAGCATCGGTATGTTTTACAAACTGCTCTTTCAGCATATTTCTAAAACCTTCCTGCTTCATGTTTTCCATAAAAATCTGTACCATAGGAGCTGTTTCACCGGTCACGCCGCTGTCTAATAAAAACACGGCTCCTTTACCTTTTTTCAATTGTGATGGGATTCCGGCAGGCTCAATATTGTCATGCGAATTGATAAGAATCGGCAGGCTTAAATAGCTGTTTAACGGGTCAAGTCCCGATGATTTTCCGTGGAAAAAAGACTCCATGGCACTAAAAATACCTTTTAACTGAAGGAGTTTATCACGGGTTAAATTTTCGAGTATGGTAATTTTGTCTAAGGCATATTGATCATAAATAGCGGCTACCAATGCCCCGCTGCTGCCCACACCATATCCTTGCGGGATACTGCTGTCAAAATACAAACCGGCTGCGATGTCTTTTTTCAATCGCTCTAAATCAAAAGTGACCAATCTGGGCTGTTCTTGCTGAAGGGTCTCCAGAAAATCGGCAAAGCGTTTTAAGTTTTGATTGCTCTTGTGGGTGGCAACCGTGTGGTGTTCATCAATTTTTAATGCGCCGTTATAAAAATTATAAGGAATGGATAAACCTTTGGAATCTTTAATAATTCCATATTCACCAAAGAGTAGAATTTTTGAGTAAAAAAGGGGTCCTCGCATTAACGTTTTATTTAATGGGTAAAGATAAAGAATTCATCTCAATACAAAATAAATTTATGCAAAGATAGATGTTCCTCTTAATATATTTTTAAAAATTAACTTAAAAAAAATGTCATCTCATTTACGTAACTTGCTAATTTTTAGTATTTTTAGTGTCTGCCATATCACATAAGTCATGAGAACACTAACTATACCCCTCTATGTACTACTTCTTTGTTTACCTCTTTTTATATTTGGACAGACCCATGTTTGGACCGGCAACGGAGGAGACACTAACTGGTTTAATCCCCCAAATTGGGATGTAAATACGGTGCCAAATGCTTCAAGTAATGTGCTCATACCCTCAAACTTTACGGTAAACATAACAACTGGAAGTGCAGCAGTGGGAGTTATGGTAATTGAATCCAACGCGGTATTGGAACTTAACAATTCACTTACTATTTCAAATGAAATAGAAATACTTCAGGGTGGATATTTTTTATATTCCTTAGGAACCCTTTCGGGTAATGCAACCATAACAAACCACGGAACCTTTGAAATAACCGGTATTTCCCAAAAAATCATAAATCAATTAGTTATAAACAATGAAAATTTGCTTTTGATTACAGAAACGGGAATCATTAATGTTAGGGAAAATATGATTCTTAATAACGCCCCGGGGGCAACAATCATTTCAAACGGAACAGGTGGGGCTTTGAGTACAAATACAACAGGAGCAACCTTCAACAATTTTGGCATTTTTAAAAAAGTGGACATTGGACAATTTGGCAACTTTTATTTACTGCTCCATACAAACAATTACGGTTTACTTTCTGTGGAAAAATCTCAAAATTTACTTATTCTCGGCATACAAAATTCAATCAATAACTTTGAAAATGGTGTGCTACAAGGTGAAGGAGCTTTTGACATTACTGCACCTTTTTCAAATGTTGGAACAATAAGACCTGATGGAGCTCAGGCTGTTGAACTGGACTTTGTAAATACATTTACACTTTCGCCACAGTCTATTATCGAACTGGATTTTTTTGGCAATGTACCCGATGAATATGACAAACTGGAAGTAATTGACAACCCTTATATAGAAGGAAATATAGAGATTACCTTACACTATGACGCAGCTATTGATGATATGTATACTATCATTACAGCTTCACATGGAATTACTGGGTGTGATTTGCCACCGTCCATTTTTGCCACTTATCAAAACTTGATCTATGAGTTTGAAGTAACCTGTACATCAAACGAAGTTATTCTAAAATTAATTAACAAAGAACCCGTACTTCAAATTGAGGAATATGAAAATTTGAATATTACCGCTATACCCAATCCAACTTATGACATTTTTGAGATTCAGTTTGGCTCTATTGTTTCTGAAGTTGAACTGACAGTAAGCAATGTTTTGGGGCAAACCCTTTCAAAACACACTGTTCAAAACACAGATTCTTATCAAACCACCATTGATGGCGCTGCTGGCACCTACTTCATTACTGCTAAAACGGGCACAGGAAAGACAGCAACCTTTAAAGTGATTAAGAAGTAAGCTGTAAAGCTCCGGAACCTATCTGGTCTTTTATAAATTCGCTGTTTTTACAAAACGTTGCGAGTTCTTCGCTAATAAATTGTGAGACTTCCTCTTTTTCGCGTTCAGGGTACAACACGTGTACATTAGCCCCGGCATCGAGTGTGAAACAGACTTTACTCCCGGTTTCTTTTCTAAAATTCCAGATGCGATTGATAATTTCCAGCGTGTTGGGCTTCATCAGGATAAAATAAGGCATCGATGTAAGCATCATTGCGTGTAAAGACAAGGCTTCACTTTCCACGATTTTGATAAAATCATCTAAGTTGCCTTCTTTTAAAACCGGAATCAGCTTTTCCAAGTTTTCATTCGCTTGCGCGAAACGCTGCTCAGCAAAAGGATGGTTGTGCATCAGGTCGTGACCCACTGTGCTGCTTACTTGCTTCTCGCCCTTGTCCACCAAAAGAATGGTGTCTTGATAATTCTGAAACTCAGGGTGCACTTCAAAAGGATATTTTGTTCCGAAAAGGTGACTGCTTCCCGGAATAGCTGCGTGCGCTCCCCATAAAATCAGAGGTCCTTCTACACTACGACACGCACTTCCTGAACCTAAACGTGCCATAAAAGAAGCTTTTTGATTGAAATAATCATTGGAAATTTCAGGGTTGAGTTTTTGCTCCATTTCCATTAGACAAAGTGCTAGCGCACTCATCCCACTGGCAGAAGAAGCAATCCCGCTGCTGTGCGGAAAACTGTTGGTCGTTTCAATAAGGAAACGATACTCCTTTAAAAATGGAATGTAGTTTTCTATACGTTGAAAGAATTTTAAGATTTTAGGTTCAAAACCTGCTTCCCTTTGACCGTCCAGATACACCTCAAAATCAAAGTCTGCTGAGGTTTTTGGTTCATAAGACAAGGTTGTTTTGGTGTAGCAATTGGAAAGCGTAAAACTGATGGAAGTATTTTTGGGCAATTGCTCACCATACTTCCCCCAGTATTTTACCAAGGCGATATTACTGGGCGATTGCCAGGTAACCTGCCCTTTTTCAAGCCTTGTGCCGTAGGGTTTTGAAATGAAATCCTTTTCTGTCATAGCGGGGCAAAGATACGTTTTTCTTGTTTTAATTTTCACCTCTTCTTAGCTGAACACTTCTACCCTCGGTCGCCAAAGGCTTGCCGACGGCGATGCTGATTACTGAACACTTTTTCGCCACAAAGGCACGAAGTCACCAAGTTTCACATAGAATGAAATTAAATAATAAAAGCTCCTTGTCACCCTTTCACCTTGTCTCCCAATCATGCATACTCATAAAATGAAATTCAAATTCCAAATTCCTCCCGCAGATTACGCAGAAATACGCAGATTTAACCAGAAATAGCTTTCGCTATCAAAAACCCGCCCGTCCAGCAGTTTTGAAAATTAAAACCTCCGGTAATGGCATCAATGTTCAATACTTCACCGGCTAAATAGAGGTTTTTATTCACTTTGCTTTCAAAGGTCTTAAATTTGATTTCTTTTAGCTCCACCCCACCGGCAGTGACAAATTCTTCTTTAAAAGTACTTTTTCCATTTACTTCAAATCGGCATTGAGTAAGCTGATTGCTTAAGTTTTGCAGCTGGTTTTTGTTGGTCTCCCCCCACTTCATTTCGGGGTTAATGCCGCAGGCAGTTGTCAAATTTTGCCACAAACGTTTGGGCAACTCAAACTGTGGGTGTTTTGTGACCAGTTGTTTGGCATTGTAGTTTTTGATTACTTTAAGCTGCTCCAGTGTTTCGTCAAAGGTCAAATGTTCCAGCCAGTTAACTTCCAAAGTAAATTTATAATCCAGTTTATTGAGCTCTCTTGCTCCCCAGGCCGAAAGTTTTAAAACCGCCGGACCGCTGAGTCCCCAATGAGTGATGAGTAACGGACCCTCACTTTCCAGTCCCCCTTCGTCCCGATTCATCGGGACACCTCCCCTCAAGGGGGAGGAGTTTTTAAGTACTTTTAATGAGACTTGTCTAGAAACACCAGGTAAATCAGTTATGCGGTTGTCTTTGATGTTGAACGTAAACAGCGATGGAACGGGCGGCACGATGGTATGCCCCAAGCTTTCCAGAACTTTCCATATTTTTGGATTACTTCCGGTGGCGATGACCAAATTTTTGGCTTGAAAAGTACCTTGTGTGGTTTCCATTTTCCAAAACGCATTCTCCTTCACAATTTCCTGAACAGAATGGTTTAGCAGAACCTCTATCCCCAAACGTTTTGTTTCTGAAAGGAAGCAGTCAATAATCGTTTGTGAACTGTCTGTAACGGGAAACATCCGCCCGTCATCTTCAATTTTTAAGTTTACACCGCGCTTTTCAAACCAATCGATAGTATCACCGGTCATAAAACTGTGAAAAGGGCCCAGCAGTTCTTTTTCCCCGCGGGGGTAATTTTTAGAAAGTTCTCTGGGAATAAACTCAGCATGGGTAACATTGCACCGCCCGCCTCCTGAAATGCGCACTTTGGTCAGTACTTCTTTGCCGCGCTCCAAAATGGCTATTTTAAGCTGGGGGTTCAATTCAGCCGCATTGATGGCTGTAAAAAATCCGGCGGCACCACCGCCAATGATGAGGATGTCAAAATTTATGGGCATTGGGGTTGATTTGTTACAAGCCCGTAAAAGTAAGGAATTCTGACTGAGAATTTACCCTTTCAGGGTTTATCCTAATCCCGATCCCAATAGTTGTTGAGCCTTTCGTGATTCTGGACAAAACCTTTGTAGATTACTATAATTTTTATCTTACATCAATGTATATTATAGTTATTTGTAAAAAAACTTACTCAATATTAATGACAGCAGTAAAAAAATCACCATTCGATTTTTTAAATTTAAAGGTGTATTCGCCGGGATTGCCGGTTTTAAAAATGTAATTACCAACACCGGAAGCTTCAGCTGTACAAGTTTGACAGTACTCTTGCTTAACCCTCACTCCTTCTATTGTTATAACATTGCCATCAACCTTTTCAAAAAACTTATGCGTTGTGTAACAGCCATTTGTAACAGTGAACCCAACTAAAATAATGATGTCTTCATTAATATTTCCTTGCTCAGGTGCACTAATAGAATTAAAAGACCTTGTAAAAAACTCAACGCAGTCGTCTTTTTTGCAACTTAAAACTAAAACTAACAGGGCTGCTAAATATATTTTTTTCATTTTTTAAAAGTTTAATGTTTAAAAAGATTTTTAGACCCTTGTATCTCACCGTCACAAAACAAAATAATAGTGTATAGGCCGGTCGCAAAACTGTTTAGCTTTAGGGTGTGTGAATTTTCGCAAAAAGTTAACTTTATCAAAAGGCTGGTATTTAGATGTTAGTACTAAAAATCGTAATCAAACCAACCATCTACTACAAGGGGAGAAATGCTTTATAAAAGCTTATATAGCAGTGGCAAAAATGTAAAATAAATAGAATATTTATAACTCAACACCAAAAATTCAGCATCAAATTTTATGCAATTTATCCCTCCCTATTAATATTTCCAAATATATTTTGTTAATGTTCAGCAAGTTCCTCACACAACTTTAAAGTGCTTTTTATATCTTCCAACGTGGTGCGCGGATTAATGAGGCACATCCTTAAAACTACCTGCCCGTTTAAAAGAGTGGTTACTAAAAGTGCTTCCCGCGATGTTACTACCTTTTCTGAAATTTTCTGGTTGATTTTATCCAGTTGCTTTTCTGCAAAGTTTTTACCCATCGGATTGTATCTAAAGTTGATAATCCCCAATGTGGCCGGCGAAACCACTTCCCAAAGATTGCTTTTACGCAAAAGGTCTTCGGTTTGTTCAGCCAGTTGAATGTTGTAGGTAATGGCTTTCCTAAAAGCTTTTAAACCAAAAGTCTTGACAGACATATAAAACTTCAATGCTCTAAACCTTCGGGTCAATTCAATACCGTGGTCATAAAAGTTGATTTCAGATTCGTTGCCTTCTATATCACGCAGGTATTCGGGTTTTTCGGTAAAAGTACCACTGAGCCATTTGTGATTTCGTACCAGCAGACAACCTATTTCATAGGGCTGAAAAAACCATTTGTGAGGGTCAACAGTAATAGAATCGGCTTTTTCAATGCCTTTTAAAAGTTGTTTTCCGTTTTTAGCCAGAATGGCTGCACCGCCGTAAGCAGCATCAACATGGAGCCAGATGTTGTCTTTTTTGCAAATAGCCGCTAATTCTGTCAGCGGATCGACCGTGCCGGTGTTAGTAGTTCCGGCAGAGGCAATAAAACAAAAGGGCTGCAAGCCTTCCAGTTTGTCTTTCGCAATAGCGTTTTTAAGTTTATTGAGTGCTATTTTAAATTCGGCATCGGTGGGAATGATGCGTATTTGTTCTTTTCGAAAACCCAGAATGCGAATCGCCTTAATATTGGAAGAATGTGCCTGGTCAGAAAGGTAGATAACGGCTTTGGAGAAATCATCGCCACACTTCACTTTTCGTGCAGTTGCTACCGCTGTAAGGTTGGCCATAGAGCCACCGCTGGTGAAAATACCTCCACCGCGTTTAACGGGAAATCCAAAAAGCTCCAGCAACCAGTTGGTTGTAGTTATTTCCATTTGTGCAGCTGCCGGCGAAGCCGCCCATCCTCCTGCAAAAATATTGAATCCGCTGGCTAAAGCGTCGCCCATGGCACTCACAAAGTTACCCGGCCCCGGTACAAATGAAAAAGATTTGGGATGGCTCACCACATTGCTGTTAGCCATCACTTGGTCTAACACAAACTGCAATACCTTTTCAGGCACTTCGGGTTTTTCAGGTAAATTTTCATCATACAACTGCTCCATTTCTTTTCGGGTGGCAATAGCTACAGGTTTTTTCTCATTTTGAGTTTCAAAATGGGCTATAATGGCATCCATCACCTCATAGCCAAAGGCTTTCATTTCTTCAGATGAGAGTTCTAGTTTTTCGTGTTGGGACAGTTTCACTTCGTTTTTCTTTTAAGGGTGCAAATTTACGGCAATTGTTTGGGCGATTAAATGATTTTAAGCATAAAAAAATCCGAAAGGGCTGCTTCCGGATTTTTATCTTTTTAATAAAAGAATTTTGTTATCTCACCACAACCTTTTTTACCGTTTGGTTATTGCCGCCTTCAAGAGCAACAAAATAAATACCGGAAGGAAGATCAAAATGGATGGTGTTGTTACCTTCATTTAGCGTAGTTGAAAACACCTTTTGCCCATTAACAGTATAAAAAGTAATGGTTTCAAAATACTGCTGATTTTGAAGAATAATTTGATTGTCGGCAGGATTGGGATACACCACTACAGAAGCAGGGTTTACCTCAACAATATTGGCTAGTGGCTCACAGTAAATCGGGTCAAAAAGCACTTCGCCCAAGGTAGGGTCATCCACCTGATGAAAAATCACATCTTCGGCTTCAGCCAATGTACCTTCACCACCTTCAACCCAGCAATTGTGCTTGGCTGAAATAGTATTGGGGCCGTTGTTATAAAGTGCATAAATCACCCCGCCGTTTCCATTTTCTGAAAATACATTGAGTCCGGGATTTTCGTCATCATCACCAAAATTGGCATCTACAGGGCCTTGAATAGTAACACCCCACAAATTTCTTCTAATTTGGTTTTCAGTAACATCAACCGTCATTCCTCCGGTGGGTGCATTTAGATTAATACCGCTTCCTCCTAAATTGGGATTGCCTTGGGTGTCGTTATCCTCAATGATGTTATTTTTAATCAGTGCGTATGAATTGGGACCCACAACAGTAATACCATAGCGGTTATCAATAATAACATTGTCTTGAATAATAGCACGCAAAGTTCCGCCCACAAGGTTTGCCACAGCAATTCCGCCGGCTTGCTCCATATCGCGGTCTCCAACGATAGTGTTTTGAATAATCTTTAAAGTATCATTTACACGGGTGGCACCCATATTAATCTGCGGACGGTTGTTGTTTGTCTGGTTATTTCCTTCAATGTAATTATTAAAAATATAAGCAGAAACACTTTGATTGGCCCCTGAGCTTATAGCAGGATTGGCGTTATACAAAAACACATTGTTTGTAATCACGGGTACACCTCTGGATAAAGTCACCGTTGCACCTGTTGTGACTCCTGAAACATTGTTTTGCAATATACAATTGTTAAGTGTAAAGGTTTCTGTCAATACCTGAAGACCTCCCCCATACTGGAATGTGGTGTTTTGTATGTTTACATCAGAACCTTCTTCAAACCGAAAGCCATCATAAGGAGCCGCTTCATCCACAGCTGTAATCAATACACTGTCAGTATCTATAAAAAAAGAACCGTCTTCAAGAACCGTTATCCTTACACCGGCTTCAATTTCAAGAGTTAGGTCTGAATTGATTCTTAAAATATCAGTTGCAGAAACTGTTATGTTTTCAAGCAATGTATAAGTTGAACCGCTGACAGTTACCGTAGCCGGACTGGCAGTTGCCACATCATCCAGCGTCCAGTCTACTCCGGTGCCGGGAGTGGTGTATTGGGCAAACGAAAAAGAAATTGATAATAAAAATAAAAAAGTAAAAGCATTTTTCATGGGGATAATTTTAATTGTTTTAGTTGTGCCCAAAGGTAAAGAATTCTGAAAAAGGCAAAAGACTGTTTGAATAGTTTTAACTTTCATTCATTAGCTGTATTTTTGCCGAATTAAATCCAAGGGTAATAATGAAATACCATTTCAACGAGATAGAAGCCAAATGGCGCAAGTACTGGGAAGAAAATCAAACGTTTAAAGCCGAAAACGAAAGCGACAAACCAAAATATTACGTTCTGGATATGTTCCCTTATCCTTCCGGAGCCGGGCTTCACGTGGGACACCCGCTGGGGTATATTGCCAGTGATATTTATGCACGCTACAAACGCCACAAAGGGTTTAATGTGTTACACCCCATGGGCTATGACTCTTTTGGACTTCCGGCGGAACAGTATGCCATTCAAACCGGGCAACATCCTGCCATTACTACCGAAACCAACATCAATCGCTATCGCGAGCAGTTGGACAGAATGGGCTTTTCCTTTGACTGGAGTCGTGAAGTGCGCACTTCCAATCCTGATTATTACAAATGGACCCAGTGGATTTTTACCGAATTATTCCACTCGTGGTACAACAAAGACACTGATAAAGCCGAACCCATTGAAACCCTCATTACCCGTTTTACCAATGAAGGAAACACCACGGTCAATGCCGTTTGTGATGAAAACATTGTGCCCTTTACTGCCGAAATGTGGAATGCTTATGACGAAGAGCAGCAACAAAAAATACTTTTACAATACCGCCTCACATATCTGGCCGAAACCGAAGTCAACTGGTGTCCCGCCTTGGGAACGGTGCTGGCAAACGACGAAATCGTAAACGGTGTTTCCGAACGCGGCGGACATCCCGTAGTGCGCAAAAAAATGAAACAATGGAGTATGCGCATCACCGCCTATGCCCAACGCCTGCTCGACGGACTTCAAAAAATAGACTGGCCACAACCGTTGAAAGACTCACAGACCAATTGGATTGGGAGGTCGCAAGGGGCGGAAGTAAAGTTCAATGTCCTCCCCCTAGCCCCCTCCCAAGGAGGGGGAACACCTCGATATTTAACCGGCAAATCAGAAAAAATTTCTATGCTTTTAGACAAAGCACAAGAAATGCGTAAAACCCCAACGAAAGCAGAAGATGCTTTGTGGCAAGAAATTAGAAACAGAAAGTTGGGTGATAAATTCAGAAGGCAGCATCCCATTGACACTTTCATTGTAGATTTTGTTTGTCTTGAAAAAATGCTAATTATTGAAATTGATGGAGAAATTCACAAAAATCAAGAAGAAGCAGACGAATCTAGACAACTTTTACTGGAAGTAAAAAAAGGATTCAAAGTCATTCGTTTTACAAATGAAGAGGTGTTAAAAAACATCTCTATTGTACTTGAAAAAATTAAAGCTGAATTAGACATAAGACCTTCATTTAAAAAAGACGAATCCAACTCCCCTCTCCTTGGGAGAGAGCCTGTCCCGAACTCGTTTCGGGAGGCCGGGGGTGAGGACGCTCCCCTCTCCTTGGGAGAGGGGCCGGGGGTGAGGATTTCTGTATTTACAACAAGACCCGACACCATCTTCGGAGTGAGTTTTATGACGTTGGCCCCGGAACACGAATTGGTTGCACAAATCACCACACCTGAGCAAAAACAGGCGGTGGAAGCTTATATCGAGCAGACTGCCAAGCGCAGTGAACGCGAGCGTATGGCCGATGTCAAAACCATTTCGGGGGTGTTTACCGGAGCGTATGCTGAGCATCCGTTTTCTAAAGCGCCCATTCCCATCTGGATTGGCGATTATGTGTTGGCGAGTTATGGCACCGGAGCCGTGATGGCCGTGCCTTGTGGTGATGAGCGTGATTATGCTTTCGCGAAACATTTTAATATCCCGATTCCCAATATTTTTGAAAGTACCAACACCCCTCCTTTGGAGGGGCTGGGGGAGGACTTTGCCTTTAGTGAAAAAGAAGGATTTAAAATCGTCAATTCCGATTTCCTGAATGGATTGGGCTACAAAGAAGCTACTAAAAAAGCCATTGAAGAACTTGAAAAAATCGGGAAAGGCACCGGAAAAATCAATTACCGTTTGCGCGATGCGGTGTTTAGCCGTCAGCGGTATTGGGGCGAACCTTTCCCGGTCTATTACGTCAACGGCTTACCCAAAACCATAGCCCCGGAGCATTTACCCATCCAACTGCCCGAAGTGGAAAAATATTTACCCACCGAAGACGGCCAACCCCCTTTGGGCCGCGCCGATGTATGGGCGTGGGATGCAGAAAAGTGTGTAGTGGTGAGTAATGAGTTGATAGATAATGAAACGGTATTTCCTTTAGAACTCAATACCATGCCCGGCTGGGCCGGAAGCAGCTGGTATTTGTTTCGCTATATGGATGCACAAAACAATGACGAATTTGCAAGCCAAGAAGCCTTGGACTATTGGCAAAATGTAGATTTATACATCGGTGGAAGCGAGCACGCCACCGGGCATTTGCTCTACAGCCGTTTCTGGACAAAATTTCTCTATGACCGCGGTTTCCTAAAAGTGGATGAGCCGTTTAAAAAATTGATCAATCAAGGGATGATTTTGGGGGAGAGTGCTTTTGTAAATAAAATATTAATAGGTTTATCAGGTGGAGCAGGACCTAATACGCAAGATGAGCTAAGTTTTATTGAAAAAAAGTTCCAAAACTTATTTATAAGTTCTAATATTCTTGCTGAGATTGTAAAATTATATGAAGAAAACAATCTTAATAAAGATATCTCTATTCATTTAAATAAAGATGTTGATTTCACATTCAATAGTGTTAAGTATAATAATATTAATTTATTAAAAAATTCACTTTTTAAGTTAATTGAAGGGTTTAACAATTTTAACCTATTAATAAAAGCAAGTACAATTTATCCAATCCCTACTCATGTTTCTCTTGTTGACAATTCAAACAAATTAGACATTGAAGGTTTCAAAAATTGGAGGGACGATTACAAAAATGCCATTTTCATTCTAGACAATGGTGAAATCTACGATCCAAATTCCCCCTCCTTGGGAGGGGGTAAGGGGGAGGACTTTACCGTTTCCCGCGAAGTCGAAAAAATGTCCAAGTCTAAATACAACGTGGTTAACCCAGATGACATTTGTGACCAATATGGCGCCGATACTTTGCGGATGTATGAAATGTTCCTCGGCCCGCTGGAGCAGGCCAAACCCTGGAACACTGCCGGCATCACCGGCGTGCATAGCTTTTTGAAAAAGTTTTGGAAGTTGTACCACACCTCCCCCTCTCTTTTGGAGAGGGGGTCGGGGGGTGAGGACTTTTACGTCAGCGACAATACCGCTACCAAAGACAGTTTAAAAACATTACACAAAACCATCAAAAAAGTAGAAGAAGACATTGAGAACTTTAGCTTTAATACCTCGGTTTCTACCTTTATGATTGCGGTGAATGAATTGACGGCGCAGAAATGCAATTCGCGAGAGGTTTTGGAACCATTACTGATTTTGATTTCGCCTTATGCACCGCACATCGCAGAAGAATTGTGGAGCAAACTGGGGCATACCGAAAGTATTTCCACAGCACCGTTCCCTACATTTGATGCCAAGTATCTGGTGGAAAGCACTAAAGAATACCCCATTTCGTTTAACGGAAAAATGCGTTTTACCATGGAGCTTCCGCTGGACTTGTCTGTTGCAGACATTGAAAAAGCAGTAATGGCAAACGAAAAAACGCAACAGTATCTGGAAGGACGCACGCCTAAAAAAGTGATTATCGTTCCCGGAAAGATTGTGAATATTGTGGGGTAGTTGGTTTCTGGTTTCAAGTTTCAATTTTTGGTTGCTAAGCGGAGCGGTGTGCTGAGCCAATCGAAGTACCCAAACACCGGTTTCAAGTTTCAGGTTAGATTGAACAAGGATTACAACTGTCAAAAAGTTTCTCCATTCAATAAAAATCTGTAAATTAGCGGAATGGACGCAAAGCTATTAAATAGAATTACCATAAATCCGGAGATTTGCAACGGGAAACCTGTTGTGAGAAATCAACGCATTACTGTAGAAACCATTCTTCAATATCTTTCTGCCGGCGATTCTACCGAAGAAATTTTAGAAGCTTATCCTTTTTTGGAAAAAGAAGATATTCAAGCTTGCATCTACTTTGCTTTAAAAGGCTTGTCAACTAATAAGAATGAATTTCAATTAGTAAGTTAATGCAGTTTCTAGTTGATGTAAATTTGCCCAAGCATTTTTCTTTTTTCAACTCCTCTGATTATCTATTCGTTTCTGATATAAACCTATCAGCAACTGACTCGTTTATTTGGAACTACGCTTTGCAAAATAATCTAACAATCATAACCAAAGACACCGATTTTTACCACCGATTTTTATTGGAAGAAACCTCACCTAAAATTATACACGTTAAACTTGGAAATTGTTCTTTAAAGGAGTTACACTTTTACTTTGAAACACATTGGCTATCCTGCATAAAGCACATAGCAAATGCACGGTTTTTAATCCTAAGCGAATCAAAAATAGAAATCATTCCATAAGAATAAGACGAATTGTCACTCATAAAAATCGGCAGGATTTTTGGTAAATGATAATCGATTATAAAAATTTAAAATAAAAAAGTTATGTTAGGATATTATGTTTTGGCCGCTCTCATTTTTGGAGTAAGCCTTTATGTCAGCAATCGTTTAAAAAGTAAGTTTAAGAAATACTCAAGGATCCATTTACAAAATGGGATGAGTGGTAAAGAAATAGCAGAAAAAATGCTGGCTGATCACGGCATTCGTGACGTTCAGGTGATTTCTACTCCCGGTATGCTGACTGACCATTACAATCCACTAAAGAAAACCGTCAACCTGAGTGAAGGTGTGTATATGCAACGCAATGCAGCAGCAGCCGCTGTAGCTGCACACGAAGTGGGGCATGCCGTGCAGCACGCCCAGGCCTACTCGTGGCTGGATATGCGCTCCAAACTGGTGCCCGTGGTAAGCGTGGCTTCTCAATATTCACAATGGGTGATTTTAGGTGGTTTGATATTAGCTGCAGGTTCTGCTTTTGGGCAAACCCTCCTGCTAATCGGTATAATTATGTATGGTTTGGGAACACTTTTCAGCTTTATTACCCTTCCTGTAGAATATGACGCCAGCAACCGTGCCTTAGCCTGGATGACCAATAAAAATATGTTGACTCCGCAAGAACACGCGGGAGCTAAAGATTCGTTGAAATGGGCTGCACGCACCTATGTAGTTGCCGCCGTAGGTTCACTGGCAACCTTGCTGTATTTTATAATGATTTACCTGAGCAGGGAATAATCGAAAAAAAACAAAACGTCAAAGCACCAAGTTGAATTTGGTGCTTTTTTATTTAAAAAAGGTTTTTATTTCCTGAGCTAAAAGCGCAATAGGCACTTTCTCAATGGGGTGCTGGACATCAGGTAAAATCAACAATTCTGCATTGGGAAGCAGACTTGCAACCTGAGCAGTTTCATCCACCGTTACCATTTTGTCGGCATTGCCAATGGTCAATTTAACAGGTGTTTTTATACTTTGAAAATCTTCCGCCGAAAGGGGGTGCTTCTCTCCCAAACCTAACATCATTTGGGCTGTTTTTTCCATCAACTCTTTCCACGAGTTGGGCGCATGTCTTTCTTGAAGTGCTTTCGCGAAAGCGGGCACTTTTTCTTCAATAAGTTGCGGATTCAGCATTTTAACCTCCTGCTGAGCAATTTCAGGCGACCAATTGAATTTAGTAGCCAGCGTCATGATTTTTTCAACACTGCCCGGATACTTTTTTGCCAGATACAAGGCCGCATAGCCTCCCATACTGTAACCGAAAATGTGCAGGTTTTTCAAATGATACTTTTGAATGTAGCCGTAAACTTCATCAGCAAACTGCGGGATTGAAAATTGAGATTGAAAAGGCTCACCACCATGCCCGCTGAAGTTTAAGCTGTGCACTTCAAAATCGTCCTGAAGCACTCCTGAAAGTGGAGCGAGTTGGTCTTTTGCGCCAATGGCACCGTGAAGTATCAAAAGGGTTTGCATCAGCCTTCCAGATTATCGGGGTTGTAGCCTATGTAATCTTTTTCATATTCGTTAAACACGATTCCGAATTCTTCAAGTTCTTTCAGGATGGGCTCATACACTTCTTTGGTAATGGGTAGCTGTACTCCGGGATTGGTGATTTCGCCGTTTAGAATTTTTAAGGTAGCTATAGCAACCGGTAAGCCAACGGTTTTTGCCATAGCGGTATAGGTTTGGTCATCGCCTGTGATAACCATATTTGAATCTATCTGCTTTTTACTTCCGTTGAGTTCATAGCCAAATTTGTGATACATCACTATCATATCTTTGTCGTTTGGCTCCAGTGTCCACTTGTCCATAAGGATTTTTTGAAGACACTCTGCCGGAGTGGCATTGGTAAGTCCTATTTTTTTGTTGGGGTTGAAAATATCCAATTCCACCAGTTTGTCCCACATCACATCATCCTGATCGATATTGAGGTTGTGACGCAGTTTTAACTCCACAGTATCTGTGGGTGAATAGGGTAAAAACAGGTTTACAAATTCGCGGTAACTCATATTTTCGGTTTCCTGCAAGCGGTAAGAATCATCGGTCATCCCTAGTTGGACAAACATATTCCAGGCTTTGCTGAAACCCACCCTGCGAATGGTTCCGCGATAGATGGTAAGCACATCCTGAAGACCATAGGCTTCACGGTATTTTAGTGAATTTCTGTTGGCATAGCCTTCAAACCTTCCGTAGCCTTCTACATTGAGAAATTCGGTCCTTCTAAAAAGACGGTGGTAAGGAATGTATTTGTATTTTCCTTCCTGAATAAACTCAGCAGCCCCACCCTGCCCGGCTACTACGACATTTCTGGGGTTCCAAGTGAATTTATAGTTCCAAAGGTTGTTGTCGCTTTCAGGAGCTACAAGACCTCCGGTAAATGATTCAAAAAGCAGCATTTTTCCTCCGTTTTCGCGAATGCGGTCTATCACTTGCATAGCACTCATGTGGTCAATACCGGGATCAACACCTATTTCATTCATAAACACCAGTCCTTTGGCTTTAACACGGGTATCAAGATTGAGCATTTCATCACTGATGTAAGAGGCCGTAACCATATTTTTTCCAAACTCCAAACAGTCCTTTGCCACTTCAATATGGTATCTCGCCGGAAGCATGGAAACCACTATATCTGCATCGTTGACAAACTCGCGGCGTTGTTTTTCATTAAACACATCAAAAACGACGGCTTTTGCATTGGGATGTTTATTGATAATCCCCAAAGCTAATTTTATATCAATATCACCCACGGTGATAAACAAGTCTTCCTTTTCTGATTTATCGATTAAGTATTTTATCAAGCTGCTTGATGACCTTCCCGCACCGATTATTAATATATTCCTCATGGTATTTTTGTAAATTTGCAAACTGATTTTACAGGTTACGAATGTACTAAATTGTTAACGTTTCAAAAAAGAACTATGCATAAAATAACTGTGATTTGGGGAACACTTTTTGCTGCTTTGGCTGTTATTTTAGGGGCCTTTGGTGCACACACTTTAAAAACCATGGTTTCAGCCGATGCCTTGGTTACTTTTGAAACCGGAGTGAGGTATCAAATGTATCACGCATTAGCTCTTATTGCTATTGGTTTAAGCGCTGCTGTTTCAAGACCTATTCAAAAAAACATTACAGTATTATTCACAATTGGAACATTCTTATTTTCTGGTTCAATCTACCTGCTTTCTCTGAAAGAAATTCTTCCTTTTGACCCTTCTGTTATTGGCTTTATTACACCCATAGGCGGCACATTTTTTATAATAGGTTGGGTTTATTTTCTGGTTCAGATGTTTAAGTTAAAGTCTGTATAAATCTTCTTTTTTTAGACACATTCTCCATAAATATTTTTTACTTTTGTACCCCACAACAAACAACAAAATAAAGTTATGGTGAATAGTAACCAAGCAACTAAATCGATTTCGCTTGAACAATACGGAATCAAAAACGCAAAAGTTAACTACCAACTCTCTCCGGACGAACTCCACAAAATCACTATCGAAAAAGGCCAAGGCGTTGAAGCAAACACAGGTGCACTGGCAGTCAATACGGGTGAATTTACCGGCCGTTCCCCAAAGGACAGATTTATTGTAAAAGACGATATTACGAGGGATAAAGTTTGGTGGGGAAACATCAACATTCCTTTCCCTCCGGATATGTTTGATAAATTGTATGATAAAGTAGTTCATTATCTTTCTGAAAAAGAAGTGTTTGTAAGAGACAGCTATGTGTGTGCTGACCCCAATTACAAAATGAACGTGAGGGTGGTCAATGAGTATCCTTGGTCAAATCTTTTTGCATTTAATATGTTTTTAAGACCGGAAGAAAATGAACTTCACGGCTTTTCGCCCGACTGGTTAGTTATAAATGCTCCCGGATTTATGGCAGACCCCGATGTTGACGGAACCAGACAACACAATTTTGCCATACTTAACTTTACTAAAAAAATTGCTTTAATTGGTGGCACCGGTTATACAGGCGAAATCAAAAAAGGGATTTTCTCTGCTTTGAACTTTGTGCTTCCTGTATATAAAAACACCTTGCCCATGCACTGCTCTGCCAATGTGGGGGAAAATGGAGAGACCGCACTTTTCTTTGGCCTTTCAGGCACAGGAAAAACGACCCTTTCTGCAGACCCAAACAGAAAGCTTATTGGTGACGATGAGCATGGCTGGACAGCAGAAAACACTATCTTTAACTTTGAAGGCGGCTGTTATGCAAAGGTAATCAACTTAACAGAAGAGCACGAACCTGATATTTATAGAGCCATTAAAAAAGGTGCTATTCTTGAAAATGTAATCATGGACAAAAACGGGGAGGTTGATTATAAAGACATCACCATTACTCAAAACACCCGAGTGAGTTACCCCATTTATCATATTGACAACATTCAGGTGCCATCGATTGGTCACAACCCAAAAAACATTTTCTTTTTAACTGCCGATGCTTTTGGTGTGCTGCCTCCCATCTCAAAATTAACCCCGGGTCAGGCTGCTTATCACTTTATCAGTGGTTACACCGCAAAAGTTGCCGGTACTGAAGCCGGAGTTGATGAGCCTATGCCTAATTTTTCGGCTTGTTTTGGAGCACCGTTTATGCCGTTGCACCCCACTAAATATGCCGAGATGCTCAGCAAAAAAATGAAAGATGCCGGCGTGAATGTATGGTTAATCAATACCGGATGGACCGGAGGCCCTTATGGCATCGGAAGCCGTATGAAGCTGAAATTTACACGCGCTATGATTACCGCCGCTTTAAACGGCGAATTGGACAATGTGAGTTTTGAGCAGCATCCAATATTTGGACTTGCTATGCCAACAACTTGTCCTAATGTACCTGACGAAGTGCTGAATCCAAAAAACACTTGGAAAAACGCCAAAGCCTATGACGTACAGGCCAAAGAACTGGCAGCTTCTTTCAGAGAGAATTTTGCCAAGTTTGAATCTTATGCCAATGATGAGATTTTGGGTGGTGCCCCGATGGGGTAACAGCTATTAAAATAAATTTCTAAGCACGGTCAATTAATATTGGTCGTGCTTTTTTTATTGAGTTATATTTTAATTTATTATTTTGGTTGAAACTTTTGTTGATTTTGCTAATGTTTAAAAGGCTCACATATCTTTTAATATTAATTCCTTTGGTTCAATTTAGCCAAACAAAAGCTATTGAATCAGCAGCCATGTCAAATTGGATTATTGAGCTAAAAACAGGATTTACTTTTCAAGCTGACAAAATTGCTAAAATTAATGAACAGCCCCCTTTAGATCAAGAAATAGGAAACGCTGTGAAGTTTCAATTCACACCGGCAATCCATTATGCAGTTTTTGAAGATTTATGGATTGGAGGGCATTTAGGTTTTGGTTTTACAAATTACTCTGACAGAAATACAAACAATAAAGGCTCTTCTGAAAATTATAAAATTGGCTTCCAACTGCGTTATAATTTTTTAAAAATAATCCCTGAAATTTATCTTCATAGTGAAATTGGCTCTAACTATAATTATTTAAGCTTGCGAGAAAGCAGTCCTGAACAGTTTACTTTATCAAACTCCTATTTAAAATCTTATCTTGATATAGGAATAAATTTTATTATGTCTGAAAATTGGACGGTAGCGATTGTGTTTAAAGATGTTTTGTACAACTACAGTTCTAGACCTAACTTTGAAAATCGCACAGGCTTTGGAAATTCGAAAATTTTTAAAGATTTTTTTGAATTCCCTTATTTTTCAGTAATTTACAAGCTGAAATAACACTCTTTACAAAGCATTTTGTTATGAAACTCTTAAATACTATCCTTACATTTTTTTTATTTAGCATCTTAATGAGCATAAATGCTCAAAACAGTTACTTAGACTACATAGAGAAAGAGTCCAAAGCATTAAATGTGCCCGAAGAATCCTTTTTTTATGTGTCCAATCTTTCTACAGAAAATTTTACGGCAAATATGCAGCCGGCATTGATTTCTTTTATTAAAGGTAGTCTTTCAACTTCTATTGATGAAGTCGAAGGTCATGATGAGCAAAATGGTGTAGTTAATTTGAACTCAAGTTGCAGTGTACAGCAGCTCACGAAGGAACACATTGTTGAACATTTAAACAACAACAAAACTTATGAAGGTCTCATCATAAAAAATATAAAAAATCAAAAGGCTTTTACTTTTGATGAGAACCAAATTGTTGCTGTGGTTCTGTATAGTTCGCAACTGAGACCATTTATGGATCAATTTTTGGCTCCACTCAAAAGATTAAAAGAGGAAGAAGACATTCCTTACCTCATCTTAACAATGGATTTGGAAGCTATCAAAGGACTTCCTGATTTGTATGAGCAATCGGTTTTTAAAAATTAAAATATATGTCATCAAAAAAGCGGCTACTTTTTCAAGTGCCGCTTTTTTGATACAATAAAATTTTGATTATTTCTTCTTATTAACCTCAGCGATGTATTTTTCAAGTGCCATGGTCATTGATGGGGTTTCGGGGGTGGGAGCCATAATATCTACTCTCAAGCCGCTTTCGGTTGCAGCTTGCTGAGTAGTGCTTCCAAATACAGCAATGCGGGTTTCATTTTGCTTAAAGTCGGGGAAATTCTCCCAAAGTGATTTGATACCGCTGGGGCTGAAAAACACCAGAATATCATAATACACATCTTTCAAGTCTGAAAGGTCGCTAACCACGGTTTTATAAAAAGTAGCCCGTTTCCATTTCACTTTTAAGCCGTCTAAAATCTGAGGGATTTCGGGTTTTAATGCATCAGAGCAGGGCAATAAAAAGTTTTCGTTTTTGTACTTTTTTATCATAGGCGAAAGCTCAGAAAAAGTGCGTTTACCCACGTAAATCTTTCGCTTTCTATAAACCACATATTTTTGAAGGTAAAATGCAACCGCTTCAGACAAACAAAAATACTTGAGCGTATCCGGCACTTTGTATCTCATTTCTTCAGCAATTCTAAAAAAATGATCGACAGAGTTTCTGCTGGTTAATATGATAGCAGAATAGTTGTTAAGGTCAACTTTTTGTGCTCTAACGTCTTTGCTTGAAACTCCCTCTACGTGAATAAAAGGTCTGAAATCTATTTTGACTTTTTGCTTTTCGACAAGCTCAAAGTAAGGTGAATTTTCTATTTGAGGTTCTGGTTGGGAAACCAAAATTGTTTTCACTTTCATAAACCTGTTAGTTATTTAATTTTTAAATTTCACATTACACCAGTACTTTATACAAAATGTAGTAGGGTGAAATTTCAAGTGCGCAAAGATATAAAATAAAATAGAAAAAGTTTGACCTAATCTGCTTTTCGTGAGTTTTGTAGCTGTAGATTAACGCCAGTACATTGGAGACTATAATGGCAATAATAACAACCAAAAACAGCAATGTGTTTGGTTTTAAGGCATATAGAAACAACAAATTGACAATCAACAGAAAAAGCGAAATCAAATTTCTGTAAGATAATTTTTGGTAGAGATACCGTTCCACCTGCTTATCCATTGAAAATAGATGAGCAATGGTTTTTTCCAAATAAAATTTTAATGCAATAAACAGGATGAAGAAACCGACAATTCTAATAAACAGCAAATAATCACCCGTCGATACATCCTCACTAAAATGAGCTAAAAGCAAAAAAAGAAAAATCGAAACAACCACCACCTGATTGGCAAACAGCAGCATATTAAAAGTCGAGAAAACCTTGCTCCCCTTGTCGTAAAGGAAAAAATACTTGTTGGTAAAAACCAGCTGGACAAAATCGTTAAACCGAGTGGTTTGCACCCATTTCGCCACTGAAATGAGTATCAGGCTGCCAACTATCAGCAGGCTAATCCAGTCAGGCACGGGAGTAAAGCGTTCAAAGAGTTCCAAATTATTGCAAATTGTTATTGCAAATTTACTTTAAAATAAAGTTTTAGTATAACAATTTTTAAACAGCCTGTCTCTTTAAAAATAAGTACATTTGCCAAAATTTAGGGAATGTCTAAGGCTTTAGTTGTTATACCTACCTACAACGAGATTGAAAACATCGAGCGTTTACTGAGAAATATTTTTTCGCTGCAGCGAAATTTTCACGTGCTTGTTGTTGACGATAATTCGCCCGATTTGACACACAAAAAAGTGGAAGAACTTCAAGCTGAATTTCCCGAAAAACTGCACCTGCTGCTCAGAAAAGAAAAAACCGGTCTCGGCACTGCCTATATCGCCGGATTTAAGTGGGCTTTGGAAAAGAGCTATGAATTCATCTTTGAAATGGATGCCGATTTCTCTCACAACCCCAATGATTTAATAAGGCTCTACAATGCTTGTGAAAAAAAAGAATATGACGTTGCCATTGGTTCCCGTTATGTAAAAGGTGTAAATGTGGTCAACTGGCCCATGAGTAGGGTACTCATGTCATGGCTAGCTTCAAAATATGTGCGGTTTATCACCCAAATGCCCATTTTTGACACTACGGCAGGGTTTGTGTGTTACAAAAGAAAAGTACTGGAAACCATCAACCTCGATAAAATACAATTTGTAGGGTATGCGTTTCAAATAGAAATGAAATTTAAGGCCTATTTAAGCAAATTCAAGATAACTGAAGTTCCTGTGATTTTTACAGACCGCACCAAAGGCGAATCCAAAATGAGCGGGGGCATTATTTCTGAAGCAGTTTTTGGTGTGTTATCGATGAAGTTTAAAAGCCTGTTTAACCGTTATGAGATTTAAAAACATATGAATACCGTTCTAATCAAAAATGCTCAAATTGTCAATGAAAACACCATTTTTAACGGTGATGTTTTGATTCAAAACGAAGAAATTGTTGAAATTGCCGATTCCATCAGTGCAAAATCCGGTGACACCCAAATCATCGATGCCGAAGGCAAATACCTATTTCCCGGAATTATTGATGACCAAGTGCATTTTAGAGAGCCGGGACTCACCCACAAAGCCACCATTGAAACCGAATCAAAGGCTGCAATAGCAGGAGGAATTACAACATTTATCGAAATGCCCAACACCGTCCCGCAGGCTACAACCATGGAACTGTTGGAGGAAAAATTTGAAATTGCCCAAAAAACTTCCTGGGCCAATTACTCATTTATGTTTGGCGGAACCAACGATAATCTGGAGGAAATCCTGAAAGTTGATCCAAAAAAAGTAGCTGCATTAAAACTTTTTTTAGGCTCATCTACAGGAAATATGCTTGTTGACGATCCTATTGTTTTGGAACAAATTTTTTCAAAAACCAACCTGCTCATCGCTGTGCATTGTGAAGACGAACAAACCATCAAAAACAACCTGGAAGCTCATATTCAAAAATATGGAGAAGACATTCCTATGGATTGTCACCACTTGATAAGAAGTGAAGAAGCCTGCTATTTATCATCTTCAAGAGCGATTGCTTTGGCCAAAAAAACAGGAGCCAGATTGCACGTATTTCATCTTTCAACTGCTAAAGAAACCGAACTTTTTGACAACAAACTACCCCTTGAAAAAAAGAAAATTACAGCAGAGGTGTGTATTCACCACCTATGGTTTACAGACAACGATTACAAAGAAAAAGGCACATTTATCAAGTGGAACCCGGCTGTAAAAACTGAAAAAGACCGTGCCGGACTTTGGGAAGCCTTGCTGGACGACCGCATAGATGTAATCGCTACAGACCACGCGCCACACACTATTGAAGAGAAAAAGAACGTTTACACCAAAGCTCCTTCCGGTGGGCCATTGGTACAGCATGCACTCGTGGCGATGCTTGAAAATTACCACCGTGGTGTAATATCCTTGGAAAAGATAGTTCAAAAAATGTGTCACAATCCGGCTATTTTGTTTCAGATAAAAAACAGAGGATTTATCAAAAAAGGTTTCAAAGCCGATTTGGTTTTAGTAGATTTACATGTCCCGTGGACTGTAAATAAAAACAACATTCTCTACAAATGCGGTTGGTCGCCTTTTGAAGGATTTACCTTTAAATCGAGAGTAACACACACTTTGGTAAACGGAAAAGTGGTTTACAACAATTCAAAATTTGCAAAATCAAGCCATGCACAACGCCTTGAATTCAACAGATAAAACTAAAATCACACTGCTTAAAACGCTTTTATTGCTTGTTACAGTGGTCTGGGTTTCATCCTGTCAGGACATTCAAAGACCGGAGCGGCCCAAAGACCTGATACCGGAAGACAAAATGGTGGAAGTATTGATAGATGTTCACCTTTTTAACGCCGCCAAAAATGTCAACCGTCTCCCATTGCAACAAACCGGAATGACTCCCAGCCAATTTGTTTATGAAAAGCATAACATAGACAGCCTGCAATTTGAAAAAAGCAATGCCTATTATGGCTCAGACATCAACACTTATGAACGCATTCACAGCAGGGTTAAAGCGTTTTTAGATAATAAAAAAACTGAAATTGATACGCTCATTGCCAGAGAGAAAAGACGTCAAGATTCCATAAAATTTGCGCAAGATTCAATAAAACTGGAAAAAATCTTTAAAGAAACCGATGAGCCTGCTGTGTTGCAAATGGTAAAACCGGTTAAATCAGACACTTTAAATTAAGGGTTGTCTTTCCTGAAGTTTTTTACTATTTCATTCACGGTTTCATCCAGCGACTTGAAGTTATAGTTGAGTGCGTTCTTGATTTTCTCATTATTATATCTCCTTTTTGTAACCATGGCTTTTGCAGTGCTTTTAAAAAGCATTTGCTTGCCTCTAGTAACAAAACTTCTTATAGCATCAACATTTGCAGCCAGCAGCAACATCCAAAGTTTTAATTCTTTTTGGGGGGGCTTTTTACCAAATGCCTCAGCGATTTTAGTCAATAGATTTTTATAGGATTCACTTTCAGCTACCAAAATAAAACGTTCATTTTTAATATTGCTCTTCATCAATTCAATCATACAAGCAACCACATCCACCACATCTACAAAACCCATTTCGCCGGTGGTATAATAATTCATTCCTTTGTAGACTTTGGAAAATAAAACACCGGTGCCCTTATTCCAAAAACCGCTGCCTATTATTACTCCCGGATTGACTACTACAGCATTGAGACCTTCCTGAGTACCGCGCCACACCTCCATTTCGGCTCCATATTTTGAAATGGCATACACATTATTATCATCGTCGGGGTTCCAGGGCATTTCTTCGTGTATGGCCTCTGTGTCAGACTTTCCAATGGCAGCTATACTGCTCACGTGGCACAATTTTTTTATACTAAATTCCAAACAGAGATTTACAATATTAGCAGTTCCTTCAATATTTGATTTTTGAAGTTTACTGAAGTTTTTAGGGTCAAAAGAAACATAAGCACCGGCGTGATAAACATACTCAACGCCTTGAAAAGCTTTGGATAACGCCGGAATATCATTGAGGTTGGCCTCTACCCATTCAATGCTTTCAAAAAGTTTTTGTGCTTCAGAAGTATAATAACCAAAAACCTGTAAGACTGCATTCAGGTCGCTGGATTTACGGTGAATCGCCCTGACCTTTTGCCCGTCTTTCAGCAAAAAGTACAACAAATGTGCACCAACAAGACCTGTTCCTCCGGTTACTAATATCATACTACGAAAATACTCTTTTTTAAATTTCTGCTTCATCTTTAAACTGATAAATCTATCTTTGCAAAAACTTTTTCAGATGCTTAAAAATTTTGTAGAAGAATTGCAATGGCGCGGGATGATACAAGACATCATGCCCGAAACCGAAGAACACTTACTGGAAGAAATGCGCTCTGCCTATGTGGGTATTGACCCCACGGCCGATTCACTGCATATTGGGCATTTGGTGAGTGTGATGATGTTGCGTCATTTTCAGCAATGCGGGCACAGGCCGGTGGTTTTGATTGGCGGAGCAACAGGCATGATTGGCGACCCTTCCGGGAAATCTGAAGAGCGCAATCTGCTGGATGAAGCCATTCTAAAACACAATCAGGAAGCTCTGAAAAAACAACTTTCCAAGTTTTTGGATTTTGAAAGCAACAACAAGAACGCCGCCATTTTAGTCAACAATTATGACTGGATGAAAGAATTTTCATTCTTAGATTTCATTCGAGATGTGGGCAAACACATCACTGTAAACTATATGATGGCCAAAGACTCTGTAAAAAAGCGCCTTTCCGGCGATGCTAAAGAAGGCATGTCGTTTACTGAGTTTACCTACCAACTGGTTCAGGGTTATGACTTTTTGCATCTATACAAAACCAATGGCTGCACACTTCAAATGGGAGGCAGCGACCAGTGGGGCAACATCACTACCGGCACAGAGCTCATAAGGAGAATTGGCGGTGGAAAAGGCTATGCCCTCACCTGCCCGTTAATCACCAAAGCTGACGGCACTAAATTTGGTAAAACCGAAGGCGGTAATGTATGGTTGGATGCCGAACGAACTTCGCCATATAAATTTTATCAATACTGGCTCAACACCAGTGATGAAGATGCTGAAAAATACATCAAGATTTTTACTTTTTTAACTAGAGAAGAAATCGAAACCCTGGTTAGCGAGCACAAAACTGCACCCCATTTGAGGCAGCTTCAAAAACGCCTGGCCGATGAATTGACCATGATGGTACACTCTAAGGAAGACTTGGAAAACGTCATTATAGCTTCCGGGATTTTGTTTGGAAACTCCACCTCAACTGATTTGAAAAAACTGGACGAGAGCACCTTTTTAGACGTGTTTGAAGGTGTGCCTCAAGCTGAAATATCCCGACAAAGCATCACCGAAGGTTTGGATATTGTTGCTGCACTTTCTTCAGAAAGTAATTTTTTAAAGTCAAACAGCGAGGCACGTCGCGCCTTGAAAGAAAACTCCATTGCCGTAAACAAAGAAAAAGTAACTGAAGACTATAAAATCACTACTGCTGATTTAATCAACAGCACCTTTGTACTGCTTCAGCGCGGTAAGAAAAATTATTTTATTTTAAAAGTTCACTAATGAAAGAACCCCTTGAAAAATTGAACTTTTCAAGGGGTTCAATCAACTAACTAACCAAATTATGAAAGCTCATTTAGTGGAAGGATGCCAAAATCAAAGTTTGGCTGAACTCTCACTTCTTTAGACTATAATTTTATTAGAAAATTACTCCTTTTAAGAAAGATATAACGTTTTTTAAGGGTATTTAACTAAAATACCATTAAATTACACCCCCTGATGTCACTGTTGTCAAAACGGCCCAACACTTCAAAATTGCCGTTGCTGTTTACTTTTCCTAAATCCTGAGTGGCAATAAACGAGCAGGAGTTTACATTGGCTAAATCAATGATGTTGATGCCTCCGGTTTGATTTTCTACCAATGAAAGCGGGTCTTCTGTATCGCGTGTCAAAACTCTCATCCACGGCGGGCATTCAAAAACACCATCGCCTTTTGAGTAGGCTTGAGACAAGAGCTCTGTCATTCCATATTCGCTATGAATGGTCTGCACTCCAAATCCTTTTTTCAAGACATTATGCAGTTCACTTCTTATCAATTCTTTGCGTCTACCCTTCATCCCGCCGGTTTCCATAATGAGGGTGTTTTTTAAATTAAATGAATGCTTTTCAACCAAATCCAGTAAAGCAAATGAAACCCCAATCAGCAGCACTTTTTTTCCGGAGCTGTCTAAAGTTATTAATTTATCAGCCAATTCATCCATCTGGTTTAAATAAAACCCACTTTCAGGGTGGTTGCTTTTTTGAATGAAATGATTGGCCATATAGATGAGTGAGGAGCCTTCTCTTTCCAGATAAGAAGGCAATAAGCCCAAAATCACAAAGTCTTCTATCGGCCCGTAAAAGTTTTCAAAACCGCGTGTAAAGCTTTCTTCATAAATGTTTAAATCGGTTACAAAATGTCTGCTCACAGTACTTCCGGTAGTACCGCTGCTGGTGAAAATGACTTTCGGCACATCCCCTGATGAAAGAACATTTTTGGTTTTAAAAAACTCTATGGGGAGAAATGGTATTTGAGTAATGGATTTAACACTTGATGGATGAACATACAGCAAATCGCAGTAAGAACGGTACACCGGGTTGTTTTCAAATTGAAAATTAAAAATTTCCAAAGCAACCTTTTGAAAATCATTTTCAGTTTGAATGTTGAATATTTTGTCCTTTAGTGTCATTTGAATTTTGTTCAAATAAAAAAGCTTCCGCAAGTTACGGAAGCTTTTAAAATCTTTATTCTAAAAAGTGGTTAGTTTATTATCAGTTTTCTTGAGGAAGTATTGTTCCCTTCGGTAACTTGAACAAAATAAACACCAGACTTCAAGTTTGATACATTTAAAGTTCCGTTGGAAATGGTTGTAGATACAACTTGTTTACCCAATACATCAAAGACTGCAACCTGAAGTTGTTGATTTGTTTGTGTTTGGATATAAACAACTCCATTACTAGTTGGATTTGGGAACAATTTAAACCCTGCATAATTATTATCATTTACTGATAATGGTGGCGCTGTCCAGGCAAGATTGTCTAATATTATCTGTCTGTTTCCAGCACTACCGCCAACTCTAAGCTCAATTGTAAATTCGCCATCAACATCAATCCCATCAACCGTAAAAGGAATTACAGTATCATCTTCACCGTCAGCAAAAGCGGGTTCAAAGGTGTCAATAAGGTCTCCATTAATATAAAGCTCAAGTATTCGTTGATTGTTTCCTGTAAATGCCTTTCTAGTGTCTACTGAGAAATTACCTATTCCACCTTGAATAGTGGCACTTAAGCTACTTGGCTCATCAGATCTTCTAAGCATTATACCATTATCGTCAATCGGGAAGTCTCCTTCATTTCTTGCGTGAACAAAAAACCACTCAACCCCACCATCTCCAACAAAAGATCCATCCGTATAACTTGCAGTTGCAGTTGAATTATCAAAGGTTTCTAATCCTTGTCCATAAACAAATGCAACAAAAAGAAGTGCATAAAGAAGTGTAATTTTTTTCATGATTTAAATTTATGAATATCGATGCAAATATACGAAGAAGTTTGATTTTAAACAATAATTTTGTTATTGTTTTGCAGTGAATTAACTTATTAATAACACCCTTACATCTTATAATTAAAAAAAGATCAAAAATCAATCATATTATACTGTATATTAGGTGCGTAATAATTTTTTCATGCTTTATGTTATATAATCGTTATCATTAACTGTGTTCTTAATTTCTAAAAGCAATTTAATACTATCTTTACATTATATTTACTCAACTTCAGTTTTATATGAAAAATAAGGACATCAAAATCCTACTTGTAGATGATGAACCGGATATTTTAGAGATTGTTGAATACAACCTGTCTGCTGAAGGTTATCAGGTTTTTAAAGCCGAAAATGGTCTGGAGGCTATCAAAAAAGCAAAAAAACATCATCCAAATCTTATAATTTTGGACGTAATGATGCCTGAAATGGACGGTATTGAAGCTTGTGAAAAAATAAGGGCCATCCCTGATCTCTCTGACACCATCATTACATTTTTAACCGCCCGCGGTGAGGATTATTCTCAAGTTGCCGGCTTTGAAGCCGGAGCTGATGACTACATCACCAAACCTATAAAACCAAAGGTTTTGGTTAGCAAGGTCAAAGCATTGTTGAGAAGGTTTAAAGAACCAACTGCTGAGGAACCCACTGTAAACCTTGGCAACCTGACCATTAACCGTGAGGAGTATAAAGTAATCAAAAACAAAAAGGAAATCGTTCTTCCCAGAAAAGAGTTTGAATTGTTGGCATTGCTGGCATCCAAGCCCGGAAAAGTTTTTAAACGCGAGGACATTCTTGATAAAGTATGGGGCAACGAGGTGGTTGTGGGCGGACGCACCATTGATGTTCACATTAGAAAACTCAGAGAAAAAATTGGTGACGACAGTTTTAAAACTGTAAAAGGTGTTGGCTACAAATTTGTTGTTTAATGACCCCTAAATTTAAAAAAACATATCGCTTTGCAGCGATTACCTCACTGTATATCACACTGATAATTTCGGTTATTTTTTCAATTTTTTTGTATCTGAACAACTTATTCCTTATTGAACATATTCTATTGTTTGCTGTTGCAGTTTATCTCTTTTCTTTTTTAATTATCCAATTTCGTGTTAAACGGTTTATTTACAATCAGGTAAAAAAAATATACAACGATGTGAGTTTGCTCGATGCTTCCTCGCTGCATCCCAAACAAATCACCACCGATATGGAGTCGCTCACCCGAGAGGTTGAAAAATTTGCAGAAAACAAAAAACTGGAAATTGAAACCCTAAAAGTACGTGAAGCTTACCGAAAAGAATTTATGGGCAATGTGGCTCACGAGCTCAAAACCCCTCTTTTTACCGTTCAGGGTTACATTCTCACGCTATTGGACGGGGCAATGAAAGACAAATCGGTTAGGAAAAAATATTTGCAGCGCGCCAGCAAAGGTGTGGACAGGCTCATTTATATCGTAAAAGACCTCGATATGATTACCAAACTCGAAATGGGCGATTTGGTTTTAAGAAAAGAAGAGTTTAATATCATTGAATTGATTCAAAATGTTTTCGATTTACTCGAAATGAGAGCCGCCCGTAAAGACATTACCCTCACTTTTGATAAAAAATATGACTATTCTGTTTTTGTGTATGCAGACCGCGAACGCATCCAACAAGTGTTGTCAAACCTAATCGTAAACTCCATAAAATACGGTAAAGATGGCGGCACCACCGAAGTCAGTGTGGAGGATTTAACCAAAAACAAAGTGATTGTAAGAGTTACCGATAATGGCGAAGGCATTGCCAAAGAACACCTCACCCGCATTTTTGAACGCTTCTACCGTGTGGACAAAAGCGGTTCACGAAAAGAAGGCGGCTCCGGTCTGGGCTTGTCAATAGTCAAACACATTCTTGAAGCACACAAAGAAAAAATTTATGTGGAAAGCGAACCCGAAGTGGGGTCAGAGTTTTCATTTACCCTCGAAAAGGCTAAATAACTTCAGGAAATCTATATTATTTTCTTTGTTTTTACTGACTTCGTCGCTGGAACACCAAACAAATTAGCTGAACAAACCGCCTAAACATCGTAAACGTTATATTTCATTTTTTTAACCCTGAAAGGGTACTATTATTATAGATCACAACCCCATTAAAATAATGAACCCCGGAGGGGTGACATTATAATGCCACCCCTCCGGGGTTAGCTGTTAAACGCATTCATTTTACTATAATAGTAACACCCTTTCAGGGTTTTTAATATAATTAAATAAGAAGCTTTTAACTAAAAAAAATAATGTTTATGACACCCAAAAGTTAATAAATCACTCACTGTTTCTGTATTATAAAAATGGACTTCTGAAATTGTCGAAGTCAGGAGAATTTTCATTAACCCTCGAAAAGGCGAAATAGCTCCAGGAAATCTATATTATTTTCTTTGTTTTTTAATCCCGAAAACAGCTTTACACTTTCCAACTTGTTATATGTAAAACTTTCTTGACTGCAACTAGGAACAATCCCTTTTGTTTTTAATCTTTTGGCAAGATATTCCTGTTCAAACTGCCCGGGTGTGGGAATAAAAAAAGCCTTTTTTTCCAGTACCGCCAAATCCATAATGGTGGTATAACCGGAGCGGGAAAGCACCCACTCGCTTTCATTGATTGCTTTTTCAAGCGCTTTGGCGCCCATATAATTGTATATTCTTAAGTTTCCGTCGGTATGACAGTGCATTTGCTCCTCCACTTTCCCTAAAACAAAAAGTATCTTTTTATTTTTTCCTCTCAATTCTTCCATTAACTTTTCTTCCAGCATAGTGCGCTGTGGTTCAGGTCCGGAAAGTAAAACCAGTAAATCATACTTTTTTTCTAGATTCTGTTTTTTCATTCTGCTGAGAGGGCCGATGTAAACTGTATTTTCAAGCAACTCATCAGGATGCCCCAATTTTCCGCTAAGGTTGTCGTTTCCTTCAAAATCGGGCACCCAGCAGGCGTCAAACTTTTTAATGATTTCCTGATGTAAATAGGTACTCAGTTTGGTAGTGCTTCCGGTCAAAACATTCAGTTGATGGGTAATAAAAACCGAGGGCACTTTTTTACTTCTCACCCCCAGCCTGTTATCTGAAATAATGCCTTGAATGCGCCCTTCTTTAACCAATGCTTTAACTACTTTCCGTTCCTTTTTTATGGCTTTTAGCATTTTGGGGCTGTCCAAAATCAATTTCCATAAAAATCCCGACGCTTTTTTAGAATAAGTTATTTGATAAGACGGCAGCTCCATTGATTCCTCTTCGGGAAATTCTTTTCTAAGCAGCTCAAGAGCAGCACCATCTGAAGCAATCAAAGGTTTATAACCATGGTCTATCAACGCCTGAATAATCGGGATACAGCGTGTGGCGTGACCCAATCCCCAGTGCAACGGAGCAACCAAAATGGTTTTTTGATATTGCATAAAAACAAAACGATATAAAATTTTTCATTGTAAAAATGAATGAACACAATGAAAAATTATATGCAGAGTTTCACTCTGACCTAATTATTTAAATATTTTTTTCAGAGTAAAGTTAACAATTATTCCTGCCGGCTAATATTTCCTTAATTTTGCCAAAATTTTAAATAATTGTTGTGGGTAGTAAAAACAAACTTAAACGCTTTCGTGAAAACGATACTTTTCTTAACGTAATTCAACCAAATAGAGACGAACTTCTTCAAAATACTTTCGCCCTCAAGGGCAAGTGGAATGAAAGTTTTTTTAAAAACAACCACCCCATTGTGTTGGAACTGGGCTGTGGAAAAGGTGAGTACAGTGTGGCACTAGCTCAGCAAAACCCCCACAAAAATTTTATTGGTGTTGACATTAAAGGTGCTCGTTTTTGGCGCGGGGCTAAAACAGCTTTGGAAGAAAACCTGTACAATGTTGCCTTTTTACGCACCCAAATTGAACTGATTGAACACGCTTTTGAAAAAAACGAAGTATCTGAAATCTGGATTACTTTTCCCGACCCGCAAATAAAGTATAAGCGCACCAAACACCGCTTGACGAACGTTGATTTTTTAAACCGCTACAAAAACATACTGGCGCCGAACGGGGTAATACACCTTAAAACTGACAGTGAATTTATGCACGGCTATACACTGGGTTTACTCCACGGTTTAAAACACGAAATTTTGTATGCCCACCACGATGTGTATGGTACTGATTATGCGCCCAAAGAAGTAACTAGCATTCAAACTTTTTATGAAAAACAGTACCTGGAAGTGGGTAAAAAAATAACCTACATCAAATTTAAGCTCAGCTAAATTATTTTATTTATCTTCACTCGGTAAACGAGTATCATGGAACTTCTCCTGTATTTCGGTTTCGGTTATGTATTTGCACTCATTGGGGTGATTCCCCCGGGACTGCTCAATATGACGGCTGCAAAAATCAGCATTAAAGAAAACCGCAGAAATGCCTTTCTCTTTTCAACCGGTGTAATAACAACCGTGAGTTTACAAACCTATGTTGCTTTACTTTTTGCCCGCTATCTCGACAGGCATCCGGAAGTGATTGATTTGCTTCAAAAAGTGGGATTGGGTATTTTTATTTGTATCACTATTTACTTTTTGTTTATTGCCCGTAATAAACCCGCTATTCCACAGGATTTGAATCACAAATCCAAAAAACACCGTTATTTTCAAGGGCTTTTGCTTGCGAGCTTAAATCTTTTTCCCCTGCCATACTGGGTGTATTTAAGCATCACTTTTTCTTCCTTTGGCTGGTTTGATTTTACCAAAACTTTTATAAGTTTGTGTGTAATCGGCTCTGTCATTGGCACACTTACTATGCTGGTGGCTTATGCCCATTACTTCAATTACCTCAAAATGAAACAACGGGAATTCAACCTGAACATCAATTACATCATTGGGGGAATTACGGCTTTGATTTCGGTAATAACTTTTATCAAAATTTTGAATGATATGTAATGCAAAACGACAACTTTTTCTCCAGAGTTTATGAAGTAGTGCGGCAAATACCTTATGGCAAGGTGACTTCTTATGGTGCAATTGCCAAACACATCGGTGCCCCCGGCAGTGCCAGAATGGTGGGCTGGGCCATGAACGCTTCTCACAACCTGCCTGATGTGCCGGCCCATCGCGTGGTAAACCGCAACGGCATGCTTACCGGAAAGCATCACTTTGACGGCACCAACCTTATGCAGCGGTTGTTGGAAAACGAAGGCGTTAAAGTGGTTGACAGTCAAATACAAAACTTTGAAAAATACTTTTGGGAACCGGGAATGTAGTTATAAAAAGGTCTGTATTTTTATAATTTTATAGGGTTATAACCCTAAAATATTATAATTTTTTGGGGTTGAAACCACAATTTATTGTGTTTTTCAATTCAAACTACACAAATTTTTAAATCAACCCTGATAGCTTATTTTTGCTTAAATCAATGCAATGTACATTCACAAAAAGCTTTCCCAATACCCCTATCAATCAAATAAATCAAAGCCTTTCATCAAATCAAGTTTTCCTTGTATATTTGCACTTTAGAATAATTCTACATAAGCTATTGAAATAGAATGATGAAGCTCAATAAGAAAGACATACTGGCTGCTTTGGAAACCATAACGGTTTCCGGTGAAGGTAAAAATATGGTGGAAAGTGGTGCCGTGCAAAACGTAATTACATTTGCTGATGAAGTGATTGTAGATATCGTTCTTTCAACACCTGCCCTTCACATCAAAAAACGTACAGAATCTGATGTCATCAAAGTCATTAAAGACAAAGTACATGCAGATGCTCAAGTAAAAGTTAATATCAAGGTAAACGCTCCGGAAAAACCACAGATAAAAGGAAAAGCCATACCCGGTATTCACAACATCGTTGCCATTGCTTCCGGAAAAGGCGGTGTGGGGAAATCTACCGTTACGGCAAACATCGCTGTAACTTTAGCCAAAATGGGTTTTAAAGTGGGCATTCTTGACGCCGATATTTACGGCCCTTCCATTCCCATTATGTTTGATGTGGCCCATGAACGACCTCTCTCTGTAAACGTTAACGGAAAATCAAAAATGAAGCCCGTAGAAAACTATGGCGTAAAAGTGCTCTCCATCGGTTTCTTTACCCAACCCAATCAAGCGGTAATTTGGCGTGGACCTATGGCAGCTAAAGCACTTAATCAATTGATTTTTGATGCCGCATGGGGCGAGCTGGATTTTATGCTGGTTGACCTTCCTCCGGGAACGGGAGACATCCACCTTTCAATTATGCAATCATTACCCATTACTGGAGCTGTGATTGTAAGCACCCCTCAAAATGTAGCCCTTGCCGATGCCCGGAAAGGTGTTGCCATGTTCCAGCAGGAAAGCATTAATGTGCCTGTTTTGGGTATCGTTGAAAATATGGCTTATTTTACCCCCGCCGAGTTACCTCAGAATAAATACTATATCTTCGGAAAAGAAGGAGCAAAAAACCTGGCTGAAGACCTTGAGGTTCCGTTTATGGGTGAAATTCCATTGGTGCAAAGCATACGGGAAGCCGGTGATGTAGGAAGACCCGCAGCCATGCAAACCGGTACTATTTTAGAAACCGCATTTGAAACGCTTACGCGAAATATTGTACAGGAAACTGTAAACAGAAATGAAAACCTTCCGCCTACACAAGCCATTCAAATTACAACAATGGCCGGTTGCAGCGCCGTAAATAAATAAGCCATGACTGACCTAGAATTAAAACAAAATATCGAAAAAGCTTTAGAGGAAATCCGTCCATTTTTACAAAGTGATGGTGGAGACATAAGTTTGATTTCTATAGAAAATGGAAAAAATGTCACCGTACAACTTCAAGGCGCTTGTGTGGGCTGCTCAGTAAACCAAATGACATTGAAAAGCGGCGTTGAAATGACCATTAAAAAATATGCTCCTCAAATTGAGCGTGTTATCAACCTTGAGGCATAACACTGATTAATATCAGAAATTACAAGCAAATTAAATTTTAATTTTAGCTACTATTACTTGAACTTTCATGATTAAAACCGATATACTCATCATAGGCGCCGGCCCCACAGGACTTTTTGCCGTATTTGAAGCCGGATTGCTCCAACTCAGATGCCACATCATTGATGCCTTACCTCAACCCGGAGGACAATTGGCTGAAATATATCCTAAAAAACCCATCTACGACATTCCCGGTTTCCCGGAAGTGTTGGCAGGAGATTTGGTAGACAACCTGATGGAACAAATCAAGCCTTTTCAACCGGGGTTCACACTGGGTGAAAGAGCTGAAACTATTCAAAAACTAGAAGACGGCAGCTTTATAGTTACCACCAACAAAGGCACACAACACCACGCTCCTATTATTGCCATCGCCGGCGGACTGGGAAGTTTTGAGCCCCGAAAACCACTAATTCCCAACATCCATCAATTTGAAGACAAAGGCGTTGCATATTTCATCAGAAACCCTGATGTGTATAGAAACAAAAAGGTAGTTATTGCCGGTGGCGGCGATTCGGCTTTAGACTGGAGTATCTTCTTAGCCCATATCGCAGCCGAAGTTACTTTGATTCACCGAAGAAACGAATTCCGTGGTGCATTGGATTCCGTTGAAAAAGTTCAGGAACTTAAAAAACTTGGAAAAATAAACCTCATTACACCTGCAGAAGTAGTTGGACTGAAGGGCATTGACCAGTTGGAAGCTGCAATTGTACAAATGGACGATAAAACAGAGGTGACCATTGAAACCGATGCGTTTATTCCACTTTTTGGTCTTTCACCAAAACTGGGACCCATTGCCGACTGGGGACTAGAAATTGAAAAAAATGCCATTAAAGTGGATAATACACTGGACTATCAAACCAATATTCCCGGTATCTATGCCATTGGCGACGTAAACACCTATCCCGGAAAATTAAAGTTGATTTTATGCGGTTTCCATGAAGCTACTCTTATGTGTCAAAGTGCTTACCAACGCATTCACCCCAACAAGCGTTATGTGATGAAATACACCACGGTGGGCGGTATTCACGGGTTTGACGGCAGTGTAAAAGAAGCCCCCAAAGCAGTGGTAAAGGCGATTGAGTAGTCCCCCTCCCGACCTCCCCCAAAAGGGGAGGAGAAAACAGTAAATTATGACAGACGTAACAATTACAATCACAGACCGAGAAGGTGTCACTCACGAAGTGCTTGCGCCAACTGACATGAATATGAACCTGATGGAAGTGGTGCGCTCTTTTGAGCTTGCCCCAGAAGGAACAATCGGAGTTTGCGGTGGTATGGCGATGTGTGCTTCCTGCCAGTGTTATATCGAAAGCGACCATGCACTTCCCGAAAAAGGCGATGAAGAAGAAGCCATGCTTTCTGAAGCCTTTTTTGTTCAGGAAAACAGCCGATTGGGCTGTCAAATTCATATTACCCCTGAGCTTGATGGTCTAAAAATCACTTTAGCACCAGAGGAATAACCATCCCATTTCCGCTCCTGTCTACCGACAGGCAGGTTCGCGGAAACCTCCTCATCAACCCCTTTTAAGCCGAATTTTTAGAACATAATCTAAATTTTAGGCTGAATTTTTCGATTATAATCTAAATTTTAGGCGTAATTTTTCGATTTGAAATATAATTTTAGTACATTTGACTTTATAAATAAGCTCCAAATGATTCAAAGAGATTTATTTAATACCATTGTTTCCAAATGTTTTAAAGGAAAAATCATCTTATTAATTGGTGCACGACAAGTAGGTAAAACCACTCTATTAAAAGAAATCATCAAAGCTGTTGATGTTCCTTCGGTTTGGTTTAATGCAGATGAATCAGACATAATGAATGCTTTTTCAAACGCAACAACCAGCACGCAATTGTTGCAACTCATCGGTCAAAAAAACAAACTTGTCATTTTAGACGAAGCACAACAAATTCCCGAAATTGGAAAAAAGTTAAAACTCATTTATGACACCTATCCCGACATTCAACTTATAGCCACAGGCTCGTCTGCTTTTGATTTACAAAACAACACCACAGAAGCACTAACAGGAAGAAAGAAAACATTTTATCTATATCCGTTAAGTTATAAAGAGTTGGCTGAAAACACCTCTATACTTGAGGCAAAAAGACTGCTTGAAACCCGTTTGATATATGGCTCATATCCCGATGTAGTGAACCATCCCGGAAATGAAAAAGAAATCTTGATTGAAATTGCTCAAAGTTATTTATATAAAGACATTTTACAGCTAGAGAGCATCAGAAAGCCCAGTCATATTGAAAAACTTCTAAAGGCTTTGGCTTTTCAGGTGGGAAGCGAGGTTAATTATCACGAGCTAGCACAAACAGTGGGCAATATCGATACCGCCACGGTTGAAAAATACTTGGATTTGCTGGAGAAGTCTTTCGTTATATATAAACTTCCGGCACTAAACCGAAACTTAAGAAACGAAATTAAAAAAGGAAAAAAATATTATTTCTATGACAATGGTATCAGAAATGTGCTGATTAGCAACTTTTCTGCAACGGATATGCGAATGGATAAAGGCGCTTTGTGGGAAAACTTTTTACTTTCAGAAAGAATCAAATACAATCACTATACCGGCAGGTTTGTGAATTCTTATTTTTGGCGTACTCACGACCGTGCCGAAATTGATTATATTGAAGAAGAAGATGGCAGTTTAAACGCTTTTGAAATAAAATGGAAAAAACAAAAAGTAAGCTTTCCCAACTCATTCAAAAAAGCTTATCCCAATCATACAACAAATGTAATTGACACATCCAACTTTGAAAGATTTGTGGGATTAGAATAATTCTATTTCTATATAGAAATCAAAATCATTCCCCTTTTGGGTTACTCAACAAATAGCCCAAAGGTTTTAACTCTTTGATGTGATTAAACGCAATATTGATAATTCCAATTATGGGAATTGCCAGTGCCATACCTATAATGCCCCAAACGGCATTTCCTAAAATCACCACCAAAATAACAAACAACGGATGTATGTTTACCTTATCGCCCAAAACAAACGGCTGAAGAATAAAGCTTTCTATAACCTGAGCCACACTAAAAGTGATGATAATACCTATTAAAACCCCGGTTTCACCGGTGGTTAAAAAACCAAACGCCATAGCAATCAAAAAACCGATTATATTTCCCACCCAGGGTATCACACTCAAAACGGCTGCTATGAGACTTATCAATACAAAATTACTCACCCCGGAAATCCCCAGTCCAATGGAGTAAAGAATCGTCAAAAACACAATCAAAATAAACCTTCCAAAAATATAATGTTGTGAAATTTTAGCGGTTTGGTCAATCACACAGCGGACCTCGTTCTGCTTTTCTTCAGAGAAAAGTTGAAGTATAAATTTTTTGAACATCTTTCGGTATTGAAGCAAAAAGAAAATGTAAACAAACATCAACAATGAGTTTGTCATAAATGCCAATACCATTCCCAAAACACTCATGGCTGTTCTTCCGGAATTTGGACTGGCAAGTATGTAGGTCAGGTCAGTTTTTTCTTTATAGGCATCCATTTCGACCTGCTCCAGTTTGGTGTTGTCAAGCAAATACTGCTCGATACGTTCTATCTTGGGGTTCATAGCGTCTCTGATGGTTTCGCGGTCGTCCACAAAACTTTTTATTTGAAAATACACCAATGAGGCTATCAACAAAGAAACTATCATCAAAAACAACGTACTGAAAAAGGAAGAAAACCCGCGGTTCATTCCCCAGGATTCCATTTTATTGGACACCGGAATCATCAACAATGCCAAAACAATGGCGGTAACTATGGGTGCTAAAAAAGCTTTGGCGGCCGATAACCCTATAAATAAAAAATACAACCCCACGCTGGCAGCAGCAAGTGTGTATATAGATTTCCGGGTGAAGCTCATCAGTTAATTATTACAAATCAACTTTCAAGATACCACAAAAAACTTGTAAAAGAATTGGCTTTAAAAAAATTATAACAAAAAAGCGAGAGGTTTCCATCTCGCTTTCAATTCTTTAATTTAATAACCGGAAATTAACTATTCGATTTTAAATTGCTAAAAAACAACCATTAAGAAAAAACTTAATGCACCTTAATCCCTTAATGGTTAAAAAATAGTGTCTGCAATTTTGTTTTGTGTTAAACCCCTTTATTATTTAAAAGCATTCAATCCGGTAATGTCAAGTCCTGTAATCAACAGGTGAATATCGTGTGTGCCTTCATAAGTAATCACGCTTTCCAGATTCATCGAGTGGCGCATAATGCTGTATTCACCGGTAATGCCCATACCGCCAAGCATCTGACGGGCTTCGCGCGCAATGTTGATAGCCATATCGACATTGTTTCTTTTAGCCATCGATATTTGAGCCGAAGTAGCTTTGTTTTCGTTGCGCAACACGCCCAGTCTCCAGGTGAGCAATTGTGCTTTGGTGATTTCGGTAATCATCTCGGCAAGTTTCTTTTGCTGCAGCTGAAACGCCCCGATGGGTTTTCCAAACTGCATACGCTCTTTAGAATATCTCAGTGCCGTGTCATAACAGTCCATCGCGGCACCAATAGCTCCCCAGGCGATGCCGTAACGCGCAGAGTCCAAACAACCCAGCGGCGCTCCCAGTCCTGATTTATTGGGAAGCAGGTTTTCTTTGGGTACTTTTACGTTATCAAAAATCAGTTCGCCGGTAGCCGAAGCACGCAGCGACCATTTGTTGTGGGTTTCAGGAGTGGAGAAACCTTCCATACCTCTTTCGACAATCAACCCGTGGATGCGTCCGGTTTCATCTTTTGCCCAAACCACCGCCACTTGTGCAAAAGGCGCATTGGAAATCCACATTTTTGCTCCGTTGAGCAGGTAATGGTCACCTTTGTCTTTGAAGTTGGTAGTCATTCCTGCCGGGTTACTGCCGTGGTCGGGTTCGGTCAAGCCGAAACAACCCATCCACTCACCACTGGCGAGTTTGGGTAAATATTTTTTACGTTGCTCCTCAGTGCCGTATTTCCAGATGGGATACATCACCAAAGACGACTGTACAGAAGCCGTAGATCGCACACCACTGTCGCCTCTTTCAATTTCCTGCATAATCAAACCATAAGAAATCTGGTCCAGCCCTGCACCGCCATATTCTTCAGGAATGTAAGGGCCAAAGGCACCAATATCAGCCAGACCCTGGATGATTTGTGTGGGGAATTCGGCACGTTGTGCATATTCCTCGATGATGGGGGAAACGTCGCGCTTTACCCACTCGCGGGCAGCGTCGCGCACCAGTTTGTGCTCATCACTTAAAAGTTCGTCAAGGTTGTAATAATCAGGAGCTTCAAAAAGATCGGGTTTCATGGATGTAAATTTTGAAAGACAAAAATAGGTATTGCTTCAGGATTGAGCAATGCTTAAAATGGAAATATTTTAACGTGAGTTCGATTTAAGAAAACAAAGTTATTGTTTGTATTACCTATAGCTTTTTGAGCAAACGGCAAAAGCTGTATTTTGGAGTAATTATAATAAATCTGCGTTATCCCTGCCTTTGCCGGCAGGCGCGTGCTATTTATAATTGATTGAAACAAGATGGCACGCTGATGACACTGATTAAGCGGATCTTTACGAATAAAAAAATCGAACTCACGTTACTTTTAAATGACGCGTTAAGGCCTTTTCGAGCTATTTTAAGACCTCTCTTTTCAGAAAAATGTATGAAGGAAGAAAAGTTTGAGCTTACATAAAAGCCTTTAAAATTTAGGATATTCAAATTTTGGATAAAAATTTACAGGCTTGTGCAACGGTTACCGATGTTGTAAGCTGGCCTTCTGTCCACCGTCAGTGTCAAGTCTTTGTATTTCTGTGCTTTTTCAGTCATTTTATTTGTTTCGTTTTTGTCTGTCGGGGTTGTGTGTTGGCTGTTTTAAAAATTTTAGAGGGAAGGGAGTTAAAAAATAATTTTTCCTTCGGGTGGTAAAGGTGGAAGCTCTTTTGAAGTTTTTGGTCTGTGTGTTGGCTTGAGCGAAACGAAGTTCACGAACTCCAAAAACAAATTTTGAAATCGTGAGTAATTGCAAATGTGCTTACACCTGTGGGTTGGCTCATACATAATGTTTAAATGGTAATACTTCTGATTTAATGTCTTTTCCTGCTGTCAAAACTTCACCAATCGAATCTGCGAAACGAAGAGTTACAGGAGAACCGTCAGCGTAAATACAGGCATTGTAGTTCAGTTTAGTTAAAGCTAAAATGTCTTTACAAACAGTTTCAATATCTTTTTCCCCTCTCATAACTTCAACACTTATTGGATTAGGTGTTTCAAGTCCCAATTGTGTTTGTATTCTTGGTATGTAACCTTTTGTCCATAGATAAGCAAGTTTATCTGTTACAAGTAAAGTTGTTCCTCTTGGTACACAATAAGAAAAGTCTCTGTAAAGTTTAAATGTGTTATCGTCCTTGATTCTAACACCAATAATTTTGCTTTTCCCTTCTGTTGCTTCACAAAAGCCACTCCATTCTTCGTCATCAAAACCTGTCTTTGCGTGAATGAATATTTCGTGTGGGTATTCGTCTGTTTCCGATTTTTCCCTAAAAGATTCTAAAGACATTGAAAGCAATTCATACGCATCATTCTTAGCAATATGAAACTCTTTTGTTTTTGGATTATACCAAGGTCCAATATTTCCTCTAAAAACCATTCCATCACCTGAATCAAGAAACATTTGTGCAGCACAACAAGCATTATTTCTATTTTCTCCTAATTCAATTTGCTTGTAAACTAAACCCAAATAGCAAACATTTTTTCTTACATCACCCAATTTCCAAGGAAGCCCTCCTGATTTGTAGTATAAGGTTGTCGAGATATTCCAAGCTTTAGCTGTGTCAAATTGTTTTTCATAGTTTATTTTCTCTTGGTCTGTCCACAATGTTTCATAAGCAATTGTGCTTTCTCTTATGATTTGAGTAACAACTTTTTCACTTAATAATTTTGCTTTTAATTGGTTATGAAAGTTAATTTCATATTCATATGCTTCCTTTAAATCGTTCAGTTCTTCAAATAGGAATTGTTGATTACTACTTCTATCCTTTTTTCTTAGACCAACAGTTTTATTGTCAACTGCTTTGGGTATTTTGGATTTAGGTCTTCCGAATTGATAAATTTCATCCGGAATTGCAACAAACCAAACTGTAACGGGAATATGTTCTTCATTCAAATATTTTGTAAGCTTGTCTGCATACAAATTTGTTAAATTGAAAACTCGTTGATGACCGTCTGTATATTTTAAAAACTCATCAATTTTGCTTCTTGGCACATCAACTTCCTGAATAGCATCAATATTTATAAAGATATCAAATGTTGATTCAAGTCCGGGGAAATAAGGTCTTGCTACATCAGTTTTTTCAGGTATAACAGGTTGGTGAATCCGTTTTAAATATGACTTCACGTATTCTCTTTGTTCTTTTGACCCAATAATTCCAACGCTGATTTGACCAATATGCTTGTTCTTTGAATAAGCACCTAAAAGTGTTAAACCATCTCTTGGGTCTTCCATTTTTTGGCCAAATCCAAAAGTTAGTTTCGGCTCAGGTATATGTATCAATTTTGACTCAATCATTATCCTCTGAATTTTCATCTTCAAATTCGTAAACAGACAGTAACCCTTGCCTTGTTTTGTCTTTTGGGTCAAAGTACCCAAAGTCAGCCCAATAAATCTGAGAAGTAGCAGGCATTTCTAAAGTGTAATTTGATGATAAAGCAATTTCTATGCGGTTTTCCTTTTTAAGTGCATCAATAAAGGCTAAGAATAAATCTCGCCATTCTTCATTGAACATTCTTTTTCCTTTAGCTCTTCTCTGACTGTGAATTTTACTTGAATCAGTCTCGTCTTTATCATTCTTCAACACATTAAAACCGTCTGTTGTAAAAGTGATATGACTTTTTAAGCTAAATGCCAAAATAGGTGATAGTATTGGTTTTACTGAAACAGCGTAATGCCACTTTCCTAAACTTTTATGCTTCCCCAACAAATTCTTGGTTTTGAATTTTTTAACCTTTCTGAAAGGATATTGAAACTTAGTTTTAAGGGTATTTAAATTTGCTGGAGTGTAATAATATGCCAACCTTTTATTCGACATTTCATACCAAAACATTCCTCTGTTTTTCATCATTCTATGAAAAACCTCCTTCAATAATTTTTTTAAATGGTTTTCTGAATCTCTGTGAGTTGGAAAGCTACTTGAATCAAAACCAATCAAAACATCTGTAACTTTAATCTTGAAAATATTTTGAGGTTTTATGGAAAAAGTATTGTTGTCTTGGTTGATAGTAAATTCTTTTCTTTCTTCAAATGAACTTAAATGGTTAGTAATCTTACTAATGGGATAATCTAAAAATTGCGTTGCAATGATTGACGCTTGTTCAAGGCTTTGAAATTGATATAAAAAGAAATATTCAGGGAGTTTATTTATTTCCCACCAATTTGTGTAATACAACTCACTTTTTGGAGTGATGCCATTACTGGAAACAAATTGTTGCTCATACCAACTTCCAAAATCAGTTTTTGATTCTTGCTTGGTTTTAAGCACCTTATCTTTTTGCAATTTCTTTTCTAACTGCTTAAAACCATTTGCCCAATTTTCATAAAATGGAATTTGATTCAGTCTATCCGCACCAATAAAAAGATTGTAATTTGAAGCATCAATATTCATCATTATGATAAAATCATTGATGTTGTTTTGTTTGCCAATGCTTTCTGCAAAACTAAATTCCTTATAAACTCCGTCTTTCAGTTTACCTGCTATCGGGTTTCCATCATTATCTTTTTGGAAAATATTTTTTGAATAAACTAAAAGAAACTTAATCGCTTCATTTCTAATCACGCCATCAATTGTTTCCCAAAATTTTTCTCCGCCTACCAATCCATTTTTATCAATCCAAACTTCATAACCAAGCAATTCAAGTCTAGAGGCTAACCAAATTGTAAAATCGTTATCCTCAGGCGTTGCGTGACTTATGAATATTTTGTTTCGCATTATTTATTCCTATTTAATCTCCTTGCAGAAAGCTTTTTCCAAATACTATCCGCCAATTTTATTTCTTTATCCGTAAAGCCATATCCATCTTTCAAGATTTGCTTGTTGGTGATTTTTAAAATTTCATCAATGCTCTTTTTCTCTCGCATCATTTTGTCAATCGTGGCAAGTAAACCAGTGTTTTCGGTTTGGTAGGGGAGCAATATTTTTCCTGCTTCGCTTGGCATCAACTCCAATACGCCACCGCCATAACTACGACCAACAATTTCAGAAAAAGCTAAAGACAATGAATTGTAAAAGCTGGCAATGAATGCGTTTTTGTCCGTGTCTTTTTTCATAAATACACGGTGCATTGTGTCCGTTGTATATGCGTTTGCTTCGTTTAAGATTAAACGAGGGTAAAGGTTGTTTCTACGGATAAATAACGCATCAGAAAGTTTAATGGAAGGAATCACAAACCAATCATCTCGAATGCCTGTTTTGTAGCCTTTGTTTACTCCCATTGATTCACCCAAACGAATGTATGAGTTAGCTCCTTTGTGTCCGTTGATTTTCTCTTTTGCAGGGAACACCAATAAATGTGCTTTAGCTTTGGTTTGCCTGTTTAGTTTCCAATCCTTTTCCGTGAAAATTACGCTATTGACCTGTACACTTCTGCCAACCATAGGTTTTGCGTATTCTTTCAGGTCGTAAGCTTCAACAACTGGCAAAGGAACGGTGAAGTAATCATTTGCACCTGTAGTAATGCCTACTTCTACACTGGCATAATTACTAATTGTCGGAACTTTTCGTTTTTTGGCAATCTGTTCCAAAAAGTCAATCTCTTCTTGCTCTAAAAAGTAATAAGTCCATTTGTTTGATTTAAAATCTATCTTTTTTGAAGGACTTTTTAAAATGTTTACATCAAGCTTTTCAAGGTCTGAAGCGTCTCTTAATTCAAGGTGTTCAATCAAATGTGTATCACTTCCATTCTTTTCACACAACAACAAAACAACTTCTTGCTGAATGTCAGGAAAAACCAATTTTTCAAAAGAAATGATATTAATTTTATTGTAGAAATGAGCCAAAAACTCACGGAGTTGTTGAGCATAAGAAACTTGCAACAATTCCGCAGGAATTACAAAACCAATCTTTCCTTTTTCTTTGAGCAATAAACTTGAACCAACCACAAAAGAAACCCAAGCATTGGTCAATTTTGAATATTTTAGTTTAGCACGATTGAAAACTTTGATGGCTTCATTTTGCTGTTCTTCCTGAAAATATTGATAGCGAATGTAAGGCGGATTGCCAACTACTAAATCAAATCTCTGTGTGGTTTCATTGCAATACAAATGAAAATCTGTATTGATTACATCCTTGTTATTGAGTTTTATTTTTTCAGCTTTTTCTGCTTCCACATCATCAAATTCAATGGCTGTTACTGATTTGAATTTGTGATTATTTTCTCTCAATTGTTCAAGGAAAACACCATCCCCACAACTTGGTTCTAATATTTCATAATCAGAACTTCCATTGATGCCCCATTTCAATATGAATGCAGCAATTGGCTCAGGTGTGTAAAATCCACCTCTCAATTTTTCGGCTGTTGCGTTCTTAATTAGCTTCATACAATTCTTTGATTAATGGGATTAATGAATCATCACTACCTAAATCGTATAATTTAGCTAATAGCTTTTCCAAGCTGGCTTTCTCTCTTGCAAATTGTCCTTGCAATGGAGTTAAAGCCCTTTTATTTCCTGCATTTGCATCTATTTGGTCATAAATGCTGATTAATTCTTTTTGAGTTTCTACGATTTTGTCGTGAAGTGTTTTTTGCTTAGCATCTGAAAAATCAATCTTTCTGATTGGTAGGTTTTTCAATACCTTTGTTCCTCTTGCTATGTAACCACCTCTGAAAACTTCGCCATACAAAGCACTAAACCATTCCAAATATTTTGAGTTGAGAATGGCTTGAATGTAGTAAATGGAATAATCGGAAGTTGTTGGAATTGCAACTACACAATAACCCGCTGTTCCACCTGACGAAATCAAAGTTCCGTGAACATCTATTGCGTATTTATCGCCTACAGAGAGAACACCAACAATAATTTTTGAAGGAAGTCCACAACTATCCAAACTTTGATGTCTGCCGTATCTGTGCCATTCATTTTTTGTTTTTGGCTCTGGCTTAATATCACGTTTCGGATTATTTAAAATGGCTTTATGCTTTTGTAAATAGTCATAAGCCAAAGGAAATTTCTTTTGAATAGTTGTAAGCGGAATTATGTCAACTCCTGTTTTTGTCGTTAGGTAAGGATAAATTACCCTTGCATTCGGTTTGAATGTTCTGTAAGTGTATAAATTATCTTCGCCCGAAGAAGTTTGAAAGTAGGGTTTTGTTATTTCCTTTTCAATCTTGAAATCAACACCTTTTTTCGTGAAATAGAAATGCTTCTTATCCTCTTTAGTTGGTGTAAAAATGTAAACCTCATTTGCACTGGTCTGAATGCCATTGAAAATATTGTCGCTTCCAACCAAATCGTTAAGTTTTACACTTTGAGAAACGATTTTATTGTAGGCGTTGGTTAATTCGGGTGGAACTAATACCCAAACTTCACTATCTAATTCATCCGTTTTCTTTGTGCCGTATTTTGCAGCCTCCGGCTCTCTAACTTTCCAACTTTTCAGGCTTCTTACCTCCGCATATTGGAACGTCTTTTGAGGTTTCTTGTTCAAAATTAGCAAACAAGTGTAGGTTGTTTTATCTGCAAAAACCTGATTTGCACCAAATGAAACGATTGAATGTAAATACTCTTTGTCTGTGAGTAATTCACGAAGTTTTTTACCTGCTCCAACTTTTGTAAACTTACTGGGAACGATATATCCCAAAATTCCATCATCAGCCAACAAATTAATTCCTTGTTCAAGGAAAAGGAAGTATTTGTCAAACTGCTTGTACGCTGAATCGTAATTGGTTTTGTAAAGTGGTAATTCAAGCGGAGTTATATTTTTCATATCTTCCGACTTCATATAAGGAGGATTGCCAACAATGACATCAAAACGAAGTTTTGAAAAATCAAACGGATTGATAACCACCTGATCTTTCTTGTTGGTTACTTGTTTTGGATTCAATAAACTGTTTCCGAAAAAGATGTTTTCAGTAAGGTCGGGTAGAACAGGTTTTGTTTTGTTGGTTGAGTTTACATCTTCACCTTCAAGCAATTTGAGAAGCAAACCAAATTTGGCTGCTTCAACCGCATTATAATCTTTGTCAACTCCGTAAATGCAATTCAACAAAAGTTGTCGTTTAATGTCAAACGGCAGTTTGTAGGTGTTGATATTGGTTTGAATGAGTTTTGATTTGTCATTTTTCAGATAGTAGTCAATCAAAATATCATTGAGTAATTGGAACAATTCCAATAAAAAAGCACCTGAACCGCAAGAAATATCAGCGAATTTTAGTTTAAGAATTTCTTTATCCGCTTTTCCTTCGCATTTTTTCAAAACGGTATTTCGTAAAATATCACTTATTATGAAAGTCGGTGTTGTGATAATGTCACGGTCAACATTTTCAGGTTTCTTTACCAAAACAACTGAACCGCTTTGAACGGTCAATTTTTCTGAAAGAAAGATTTCATAAATACTTCCCAATACATCAGAAGAAAAAACGCTGAATGAATAAGGGCTTTCAGGATAATACAATTGCTTGATGATAGTCCAAAAAACAGAACTGATATTTTCTACAATCTTGTCTTTTAGAAACTGTTCAAAAAGTCCTGAATTATAGCGTTTGTCTGCTTCTTCAAATTTCTTTATGAGTGCTTTAAAATCGTTTGTATTGGCAAATTTCAAAAGTGTTTGATAATCTTCTAAATTTCTGTCCTCACAAACACGCAGAAACAAGACCCTGTTCAAATAACTTTGAACAATATCATTCAGTTGTTGTTCGTCAATTTTCGGGTCGTGTTTATATATTTCAGAACCGAGTGCTTTTCTCCATTCATTGATTTGATTTAGAAATAAGTTGTCAATCGAGTACTGATTGATTTTACTTTCAATTTCTTTCCATTCCGTTTCAAAAGCTCCTGAATAAACAGATTCCTTACCTAAAAGCTGTTTGATTTCTTCAAACTTGCTTTCGTATTCGGTATAATGGTATTTTTTTACAAGTGCCTTTGTGTGGTTATCGTCTTTCTCAACTTTTACAGAAGTGTCATAAATGATTAAATATTCAAAGTTTGAAAGAACTGAAATTTTCAACTTCGCTGTAAATCCATATCGTCTTACTTGTTTTGCAGTGTCGTTGTTTGATTCAATAGAAACGCAAGGTTTTTTTGCTTCCAAAAAGAATTTTCTTTCAGAAAAAAGTCGGAAAGTGTAATCAGGTTTTTTGGAATGTTCGGAAGCACTTGCTTTCAATGCTTCTTCTAAAATTACTTCTCGTTCGTTGGTTGGTTTACCTGCATTGTTTTTAATGTCCCAACCAAGCAACTCGAAAAACGGATCCAAGAAATCACTGCGAAGCAGTGTTTCATTATACTTGCTTGTCAAGTAATAATCCCTGTCGGCTGTATATTTTTCTATGAGTTGCTTTATTGTCATTTCTTCTTATTCGCTTTAATATATTTGGCTCTTTCCTCTGCTACTTTCAATGCTTCTATTCCTAAATCTTCGTCCTGAATTTCATATAAAATCTTGTCGCTAAGGAATGAAACTAAAAGGTCGTCTGCGTTATAGTCGTATATGTCGGCAAGTTTCAGAACTACCTCTTTTGTAATTCTGCGTTCTCCACGTTCCATTTTGCTCAAAATAGCAACATCAATGTCGAGTAATGCAGCAACTTTCCGCAATGGAAGTTCCTTTTCTTCTCGTATGTGTCTTAACTTTTCGCCTATTGTTTCTGTTGACATAACCTCTATTGACATAATGTGTCAAAATTATAAAAAGATTTTTGATTTGTGCCCATTTAATTCAAATTCTTTTCAACATCATTGTCGAGCGTAGGGAAATTGGCTCTTTTGCAAAACTTGGGTCGTGTGTCGGCTTGTGCGGTTTTGCAAATGTGCCAATGTGCGGCTGGCTAAAATTATTTTTTAAAATGTGCGGTGGGAAAAATTTTTAAAACAATTGGGTTGGATTGTGTGTCGCCAAAGTCAGTCCGTAAGTTTTTGTCAAGATGTCAAAGTTCGTTTTTCAGAGGTCTATTTTTTCAGAGTACGGTCGTTCTTTAGGCTTGCTTACAACTCTCGTATATCCGCAACTCCTTTTCCCCAACCAAAATACAACTTTTCTTTTATAATTTAATTTTTATTTCATAAATCTGATTGTCAAACATATATCCATTTACAAACGACTACAAACGCTTGCAAACGAAAGTAAATGTGTAACAACCGAATAATTTTGGGAGGCTGTCTAATCTTTGCATCGTTGAATGAAACCAACCGGTGGAAACAACAAAAAGTATTAACTGTTTAATTTTAAATTTTAGTATTATGAACGCACTTAGAAACAAAGTACAGTTGATTGGAAGATTGGGTCAGGACCCTGAAATCATTAACTTCGCCGACGGCAACAAAATGGCCAAATTCTCACTGGCTACAGATGACAGCTACAAAGACAAAGACGGCAAAAAAGTAGAACGCACAGACTGGCACAACATCGTCGTAAAAGGCGGGCTCGTGAAAGTAGTAGAAAACTATGTCAATAAAGGTCAGGAAATTGCCCTGGAAGGCAAACTCACCACCCGCACCTGGGAAGACAAAGAAGGCAACAAACGCTATACCACCGAAGTGGTGTGCAATGAGTTGTTGATGCTGGGGAAATAAGAAACTCCAAGCACCAAGCACCAAATTCCAAATGAGGCTTTATAGCTTTATTTGGGGTTTGGTGTTTTTATTTTTACACCACTGAAAAATGCTTTTATATATTTGAAGGCAGTTTCAAAAACATACCCATGAAAAAATACCTGTATTTTATGTTTCTTGTTCTTTTCTGGAACTGTTCAGAAAACAAGACACCGCAGAAAGAAGCTGAACAAACACAAACCACTGCAGCAACTCAGCAGGAAATCATAGATTCCTACCTGAAAAACTGTGCCTGGCAGTACAACTATATTTCCAATATGAAAGCCTGGCAGACGTGTATTGACAGAGGCCTTGAAAAAGACTCCACCATTGCTTATCTGTGGCAACAAAAAGCGATGCCCTATTACAAGGCTCGAAAATATACTGTGGGCAAACCGTTTTTAGACAAAGCCGTGCAGTATGACAAACGACGCTACCTGCCCTACCGCGGTTTTATGAAGTGTATTTTTTCAAAAGATTACCTCGGTGCCATCGCCGATTTTGAGGAGGCCGTTTCGCTCTATGGAAATCATTTTGAAATGGATCATACCTACCGGTTTTACATCGGGCTTTCCTACCTGCAACTCAACGATTTTGAAAAAGCCGAAAAAGCCTTTGACCAAGACAGCCGTGAACAACAGGAAAAATATGGCGGTGACCTGCACCACACTTTTTTGTTTTATCACGGCATCTCAAAACTGGAAATGGAAAAATGGGAAGAGGCTGTTTCCCTTTTTGACCAGGCACTGGGCGTTTACCCCACTTTTTCTGATGCGATGTATTACAAAGCCATTGCCTTGTTACGCCTTGAAAAATTTGACGAAGCCGTTTCTTTAATGGAAAAAGCCAAAACTGAGGGCAAAAAGGGAAACACCATCAATGAGGCCAATGTTGTTTATGAAATGTATCCTTATCAGATAAGATGGGATTAAAAAAATAAAATTAGAAGTACTAATTTCCAAAAGAGTAAACCAGTAAATAATTTAGAGCTTAAAAACTATTTATGTCTTTATTTGCTAAATATGGATATAATTTATAGCATTGTGAAACAACATAAAGTGCAAATCATGAATATCAGTTTCACAAAAAAGCAGGAAAAATATATAGCAGAACAAGTTGAATCCGGTGATTATCAAAACAATAGTGAAGTCATTAGAGATGCGCTGCGTCTCCATAGTATTTATAGAGAAAAGGTAATTCAGGATTTAAAAAAAAGTAATCGAAAAAGGCTGGAACGGCCCTGATAGCAATAAAAGTCTAAATGAAATTATTGCATCAAAACGGTAGCGATTTATGAATTAAATCCTTTCAAAAACTGCTGAAGAAGATATTGATGCTATTTTTGATTACGGCAAGTATAGGTTTGGACATGACCAAGCTATCAATTATTTAGTCGAACTTGAGTCTCACATTCAGTCCATATCTAAAACTCCTGAAATTGGAAGGTTTAGGATTGAAATTAAAAAAGGACTGCAAAGCTTTCCTTATCAATCTCACATAATTTTTTACCGCAACTTAAAAACTCACATTCGAATTATTAGAATACTTCATGACAGTCGGGACTTGCCAAGTCAGTTTTTGAAAAAATGAATAAAGGAGAAAAGTGCTACAATTTCAAATAAAACTCCTTCACTAAACTTTTAAAATCTTCGGTGTAGAGGTGGCGGGAAATTTCGAGAGTGAGTTCGTTTTCTTCCACCTCTTTTTCAATGAATGAAAACTGAAGTAAACTGCGCTTTATGGAAGTGTTTTCAGTGCCTCGCACACGGGTAATTCGATTGACATAAAGAAAATGCTCTTTCGCGAAAGCGATAAAACTTTCTTCTTCAGCAAAAGGAATCACAACCGCCAGTTCACCGGTTTCAGAAAGCAACTGAACAGTATACTTGATTAAATTCTCAAACGGAAGGCTGTCGTAAAAACGGGCTTTTTTTCTTGCTTCAGAGGTCAAACCCTCCCCCTTGGGGGGAGCCGGAGGGGGATAAAATGGCGGATTGGAAACAATCAAATCATACTTTTCATCGTCCGGCTCTTCAGCAAACTCATCCAGCGAAGCGTGAAAGCAAAATAGGCGGTCTGCCCAGGGGGAGTTTTCAAAATTTTCGACACATTGCTCATAGGCGTCTTCGTCGATTTCAAGAGCATCAATTTGTTGGGCCGTACTGCGCTGAGCCAGCATAAGGGCAATCAAACCGGTTCCGGCACCAATATCGAGTATGGTTTGCGGGTTGTTTTGAAGAGATGTCCACGCACCCAGTAAAACCCCGTCTGTGCCTACTTTCATAGCACAGCGGTCTTGCTCAATGGTGAATTGTTTAAAAGAAAAAGCCATTTTGGAATTTGGTGCTTGGTACTTGGAACTTTCTAGAGATACAAATCAATCAACCCCTCGGGAGTATCTAAAAGCAGTACTTTATTTTTCTTATCCACCTTTTTGATAAAATCATCATTTACGGGAATGAGTATTTGCTTTCCGTCACGGTTAATTTCAAAAAGAGCCTGAGCCACGCTGTCGTTTACCCCGGTGACAATGCCAATTTTTCCAAAGTTTACATCTTCAGCAGTAAAACCGATAATCTCGTGGTAGTAAAACTGATCATCGTCCAGTTCGGGTAGAAAACTTAGCGGCAAATACACCTCCAGCCCGATAATTTCATCGGCTTTTTGCTCATTGTCCACATCTTCAAAGCGCACGCGCAGGAGGGTGGATTTGTGCAGGGCACTTTCTTGAATAAAAAATGGAATCAGATTGTTGTTATAGTCAACAAATACTGATTCCATTTCGGTGTAGAGTTCGGGTTCGTCGGTATCAAGTTTGATAAGCACTTCCCCTTTAAAGCTGTATTTTCTAACGATTTTTCCGAGATAGAAGCATTCTTCTTTTCGCATCGTTAGGTTGAATTATGCTTCTTTTTTCTCTTCTTCTGCTTCTTCAGCAGGAGTGTCTTCGGCTTTTGGAGCTTCTTCAACAGGAGCTTCCTCAGTTGCAGGAGTTTCGACTACTGCTTCAGCTTCAGGTGCAGCTTCTTGAGTTTCCTCAACTGCTTCGGCTGTTTCCTCTGCTACTTCTTCTACTTCAGCTGCTGCTGCTGCAGCCATACGCTTTTCATTGACTGCTTTTTCAGCGGCAAGTGCTTCCGCTTTGGCTTTGGCTTGTGCTTTAGAAAGACCGTCTTTTTTATTGTCGATTCTTCCTGCTTTTTCTTCTAACCAAGCTTGGAATTTCTCCTCAGCTTGTTCTTGAGTTAAAGCACCTTTAGCAACACCACCCATCAAGTGTTTTTTCATTAGCACCCCTTTGTATGAAAGGATAGCTCTGGCAGTATCTGTAGGCTGTGCTCCGTTTTGAAGCCATTTTACAGAACCGTCAACATTTAAGTCGATAATTGCAGGGTTAACATTTGGATTGTAAGTTCCCAGTTTTTCAAGATACTTACCATCTCTTGGCGCACGAGCATCGGCGGCCACAATCCAGTAAAAAGGTTTTCCTTTTTTACCGTGTCTTTGTAATCTGATTTTTACAGGCATAAAAATTAATTT